>ENA-ORBV01000480-ORBV01000480.1-microbial-mat-metagenome-genome-assembly--contig:-NODE-480-length-91326-cov-32.487983_pt1 | contig 91326 bp, 82 predicted proteins | sample MGYA00237777_ERZ505514 | MGnify/ENA primary metagenome ERZ505514 (study PRJEB26160, sample SAMN06269048) | microbial mat metagenome | isolation source: Oligotrophic lake microbial mat | place...
GGTGTAACGAGGTGCTGTTACTCCGACGTAACGCGGTGGAGCGGGCGGCGGCAAGCAAAGGTCAAAATGACACTTGCTTGCCGCCGTTGCGACCATGAATCGACCTAAAACCCCCCGCCCCGTGCGAAGTTATTCGTCCGCTTCGGGCGGCTCGTCGATGCTCTTTTCAAGTTGGGTGATTTTGTCCGATGCGGCCTCAAGTGCAACCTTGTCGCCGGCGCTCATAAAACCGTTTCGCGTGAATTGCACTAGCAGCAATTCCCGCTCGGCTTGTGCATCGTTGCGGAGTTTCTCGAATCGTGCATCGACGGCCCGTCGTGCCGGTGGAAAACCAAACATGGCTCGCCCTCGTCCTGCCGGTGTCGGCGGTGAAAGAAAAGCCCGCCGCCGGTGGATAGTCCGGCGACGGGTGCACCAAACGAGTCGGCTATCCGCGGAGTGCGAGCCACGCGAGTTGCCTAGTCAACCATTCCGCACGACGTTGTTTCTTGGCCTCACTCGTCAACAGGTCATCGGTGCGGTGTTCGTCGACTGCCAGGAATTGTTCTCGCTTGTTCGCGTGAGCAATCACAACGGCCCGGTCGTCCTCGTCCCAATTTGTTGACGCGATTTCTGAATTTGCTGCAAGGGCTCGGTCGGTCATTTTGCACTTCCTTCGGTTGAAAGTTTCCATGCGGTTCCACGCGGCGGTGGCAAGTAGTCGGCGGCCACAACGTAGTCGGCGACGGCCGCCTCACGGATGAACCGCTGCAGCGTCGCGTTCGGGTCGTGTGCATCGGACAAGCTCGCGGCGACTACCACTGGTACAATCGATGAGGTGAAAGAATATCCCGCGTCGATTATCCCCTCACGAAAAGCCCGCTCGGCTTGCCCGGCCTCGGCGAGTTCCCGCAACGCGGCGGCGACACGCTGAATGAGCTTGCCGTACTCCGACTTGAGTTTTCCGACAATTTCTTTTGAGACTTCACCCCGCCGGCGGTCGTTCACCTTTTCCTGCAAATGAATCGCCTCGGCCAGTTCGCGACGGCGTGCCTGCTTTTCGTCGCGCTCGGGTCCGGTCAGAATGTACTCGGCGTCGGGTTCGCCAGCGTCGAACGGTAGGTCGGTGGCCGGGTTCAAGTCGTCCGCCCCGACTACCATCGCGATTGCGGCACTTCGCCGGGGTTTTCGGTGCGTCTTGTCCTGTAGCTCACGCTCAACTTGCATGAGCTGTTGTTGCAGTAGCGTTCGATTTTCGACGCCTTCGCAAACGGTCGGCATCTGGTCTATCGGGATAAGGTCTATCATTGCGAGTCTCCTGAAAAGAAAAGGTTGGCCATGGATTTACAATTCCATAGCCGCGAGTTGTAACCGTCGGCGAGCATAATCCCGCCGTGGCGTTGATCGTGGTTCACTGAATTCCATTAACGATGCGGTGGTGGCTAAATATGCGGGAATGCCGGTCAGGGTGATTTCCATTAGTTCGCCGATGCTGGAAATGGTTCTGACCTTGCCGGTCGTGGCGTAGTCCCATGTACTCACGGCGTTGCTGAATCGGAAGGATGCACCCCGGATATCCCCACGTCTGACCATCTCAACGGCATCGCGGCCCGCCGTCGTGTCGCCCGGATAGATTTCAAACGACAGCCCCCGCGTGTCCTCGGCGACCGATAGCGTCCCCGCACTGCGGCGACCGATGATTTGCTTTACGTCGTGGTGCATGAGTGCCAGAATTTCCTTGCCGACGGCAATGGCCGAACGGAACGCCCCCGGTGAAATCTTTTCGGTAAAGCCGCCCAAGTCTTCGCTTATCGAGTTGAAGACAGCGGCGTACCCTCGAATCGCCGTCGGCTGACCCGATCGCCCAGGTGCAACGCGGATTTCACTCGTTTTGAATCGTAGTTCGGTCGTTTCTATCATTTCGGTCGTTTCTGCCGGTGTCCGGCGTCTGTGTTTTCCTCGAATTCGAGACAAATCGCTTCAAGCTTTGACGATCGGTCTACACTCCGGGATACGAAGGATTTTACCCCCCCTACCGCCAGCCATTGCCAATTTGCCGCGTTCATTGTCGCAACCCTCTGTTGATGCGTCGGCGGCGACTTCGTGCGTGTAATTGGCTCCCACACAACCCGCGTTGGCAATCGGTGGGTTGTGCGACGGTAGCGGTTCCAGCTGCTCGTTATCGCGACGGTCACACTGACAGCCGGTTGGTGGTGGTGACTGCGTTGATAGCGATACCAGCGGCTTGTCGTCGGGTGCTTGCCGGATATCGACGCAACGGAACGCAAAGCCACGCAAGGCGAGTTTTAACAGCCGACGTAACCGGATGAACGTCGGTGCATCGTGCGGCTTGCCGGCGTCGGTGAGGGTGAGGATGAAGTTTGTGCGGTTCACGCCCGCCCCCTTAGAGATGCCGGATATCTTACTGTCATTACTGGCACTACTGTCATTTATGGCCTTTTGGTGATGGTTTTGTGCCGGTAGTGCCAGTAGTGCCAGTAGATTCCCCGCCTTCTCTGGCCGGGTGGTGGTGGTGGTGCTCATGCGTTCCCTTCGGTCTTGGTGATGGTCAACAACCGATGCCCGCCCGGTCGGCTCCAAGTGATGACGACGCCCACGGCGGCCATTGCCGGCGTGATTCGCTTGATTCGTCCGCCGATTCGTGCGGCATCCGCCGGCCAGCCATGCGGCGGCTTGAGAGGCGTCAACTTGTGGTGAAGTTCGGACGCGGTTCCTTCCCATTCTTGAACGCCCTGCATCATGGTCAGAATCGCATCGGCGAACGGGTCGTTTTCCACCACGTCGGCGGCGACTCGGCCCGATTGTTTGTTGAACAGGTTGAACGCGGATGAAGGGTCGGCCAGCGGGTCGGTTCCGGTTGCCTTGTCCATCGCGGCAAGCAGCAACGCGAAGTCGGCCATGCGTGGGAGTTTGTCAATCCTGATGCTCGGTCGTGCGGCAAGGGTTGCGGCCAACAGGTCAAACAATGCACCGAGTATCAGCGGACGGCGTTCCCTGTACAGACGTTGCAACTCGGCATCAGCACGGCGTTTTGTTTCGGGAATTGGTTCAAGGTCAATCATCACAAGCCGTTCCCCCAAGTCGCCACGCAATGCCCCGGCGTCGATACTGGTTAACGCAATGCACCGCTTGAAACTCATCACCGAAACGTCGCCATCGGTGTACAAGGCACGGCGTACCATCGCGTCGCCGGTGACAGCACGACACAAGGCATCGGAAAGCCAGCCGCTGATATGCGAAACGTTATCGATGCAAACAACCCACGAGCCATGAGCGGCAACGGCCCATTGCTCAAGGTCTTTCGGTGATGCCCTCGTTGGTGCTGCGGACGGGTCAACCAATTCAACCAGCATCTTCGCGGCGGTGGTCTTGCCAGTGCCTTGTAGGCCGGTGAAGAGTGCAATCGGGTGCGGAATGTCTGGAATGAACGTGGCAATCAGCCAGCCCACCAGCAGCGGCCACGATTCGGCATCGACGTTCAACAGGTCACAAAGCAACGCCAGGCTTCCACCGCGTTCGGGAAGCGGCATCGGCCCGGTTAACGGCGTGCGGCGGAATAGAACGGGTGAACGTGGTTCAATTCGCCAGCCACTTGGGTTGATGATGACGACGGAACCATCGGCGGTTCCAAGGTCGATTGTGATGGTGTCGCCGGTAGATGACACCCGCAAGCTAGCGTCATTACTGGCACTACTGTCATCCGCCTCGCCCTGCAGACTGATAATCGCGTCGGCCAGTGCCGATGATGACGGCGTTCGCTTGAATTTGCGTCGATACTCCCTTGCCAGCATCGAACGAAGTGAATCGCGACTCCCTCGGAACATGCGTGCGATATTCGGCCCGCCACGTTGAACGGCGTAGGCGTCACCGGCGCTTGTGCGGCCCAGGTCGTACAGTTCCAGACCCAGCACGACAATCTTATCCGCTTGGGAATTGGAAGTGTCGGCGGCGGTGTCGGCGGCGGTTGCCCTCGGCGGTTCGGCCTCGTCGGCGTACTGCCCGTTCGACGTGTAGGCGTCCGGGTTCGCTGCCCTGTCTGCGTGTATTTTGTCCCTGATACTCATGCGGCCCGCCCTTCCAACCGGCGAGCGGCAAACTGCATTGCATCGGCGGCGTCGAACAGCCTCGCCTTGATTTCGGCGAGTTCGATGGTCAAGGCGAACAGCGTGTCTTGTGCGATGTGGCAATGACGTCTCAGGACGATGCAATCAGGACAAAACTTGGTGAGGCGGTCGAACATCGCGAGCCGGTCGTGATGAACGTTCATCCGAGTAAGTTCGCTGCTGGCGAGACTCACCATCCGCAGCGGGTCGATTGCCTTCGTGATTATCGCGGAGCAAACCAACAGTCGGGAAGTGTCATCCTCAACATCAGACGGCATCAGCCCGGCCCATAGAAATGCGCCTTCAATCATCAACGGCACGACGGCGGCGAGTCCGGGTAGTTGGTGTTCAAGTTCGGCGTGGCGTCGGGACAGCCGGGCGACGGCCAAAGAATAATCGGTTGCGTGTGCGGAACTTGTGGTATAATTATTCATCATGGTTTCGTCGCCGTCGGCCAGCTTGGGAAAGTTGCCGACGGCGTTTTTCGTTTATCGAGTTGAGGTGGCGGCGGTGTTGACGAGGCGCGCTTCGATGAACGCGGTGAGGTCGCTGGCGCGATACCGCACGGTCTTGTGGCCGATGCGAATGAAGGGGAGCGGATACCGGCGCGTGGCGCGCCAGCCTTCAAGCGTTCGCTGTTCAAGCGCCAATACTTTCGCGGCGGCGGCTTCGGTCAACAATGGTTCGGGGACAGCCTCGGAAGTGTTTTTCGTCGGCACACTTGGCGTGATAAATTTGCTCATGCGCGTAGTTTCCCGCGCATCGTCTGGGACATTCGAGCTATGTCCCAAGATTTATTTTGCGGGTGGTTTCAGGTAGCGGCGAACGTTGCGGCCACAGCAGGGCGGAACGATGCGCTGGCCGATTTCATTGTCGAGGTCGTGAGATTTACCCTTGCCATTCCACGTCGGCGATAGCTCGCTGAATAGTGCAACCGCCTGCGCTTGTTTATCGGCGGCGTTTCCAAAGCGTTGGACGCGCGACGTTTCGAGTGCGGCGATATTTTTCTTTTGCTTCACTCCAAGGCGCAGCTCGTCACGCCACGCATACGAGGCGAGTCTAAGCGCATGCACAACCAGATATTTCGCATCGTTCACGGTGCGCAATGACCGGATTTCTTCGAGCGCTCGCAACGCGGCCAAAGCCCGGCCATGCGAATTCGGCGGGAGCCACAAGGTGCAAGTCGTGTGCCTGCCGGTCGTGCCAAGTTCCAAGCGGTGGTTGTACTTTCCGCCTGCATCTTCAAACACTTTTCGGCAATGCGCTTCAATCGGCTTGATATGATGCTCTGGGTCGAAGTATTCCCGTTGCCGCGCGGCAATCGCCTTCAACGCGGCGCGTATCTTTCGCTGTTCCGGCGGAAGTGTTTTTTTGCGTGCCATGGTTCCATCATTCTTTCGTCGTGTTCACTTGCGGCTTGCCGTCGCCGTCATCGCATCGACAGCGGCGCTCATCGCGGCGCGTACCGGGTCAAGGTGAATGTGAGCGTATCTCGCGGTCGTGGCGGTGCTGGCGTGGCCCAGCCCCCGCCCGATGATGGGGAGGGAAACGCCGGATGCTGCTTGCCACGATGCGAGCGAATGCCTCAGGTCATGTATCCTCAGGTCTTTCAGCCCGGCGAGTTTGCAGAGTGCCTTCCACGCAACCTCAGGCCGTTCGACGTGGCCCGACTCGGCATCGACGGCCGGGAATACAAAAGCGTTACCGCCGGCGGTCTGCTTGCGGCGGGTGAGGATGTCGGTGGCTTGCCGTACCAATGGAACGGTGACGGGTTTGCCGGTTTTGAATTTCGCGGCGGGAATTGACCAAGTGCCAGCCGTCAGGTCAATTTCGTTCCACTCCATCCCCTTCACGTTGCCAGACCGCGCGCCGGTGAATAGCAACAACTCGAATAAGTCGCGCATGCTCGGACTGGCCGCCTGCAGCGCCGCGTGGAAGCGTGGAAGTTCGTCCGGCAACAAATATCGTTCTCGCCGGTTCTCAGGGAAACGCCGGATGCCCGACGCGGGATTTGGATGGTCAAACCCCAGGTCGCGCGCACGGTTGAAAAGACTGCTCAATAGTTGCACCAAACGATTTGCCGCGCCGGGTGATTTCTCGCCTATCTTCTGGTGCAACTTTGCCACGTCGTTTCGGGTGATGGTGTTGAATTTCCGGCCCGCCCATTGGACGAGGCTCAGGTCATACTTTTCCTGAAGTTCATCGGCGGTGCGAAGTCGAGGTCGTGCGTGCGTCCGCATGAACCACTCCCAGACCGCGCCGAAAGATTCTTCCGCCCTCGCCCGTTGCTTTCGTTCCTGCGGGTCAATGCCTGTGGCAATCATCGCCAGCGGCGCGGCGGATAATCGGCGCGCCTGTTCGACGGCCAGCGTTCCATCACCGATGCGATAGCGTCGCATCCGGCCCGCCAGTTTGAAGGTGATGTAGAACGATGCAGCGCCGGTGCGGGTGAGCATGTAGCTAAGACGAGGGACAGCGGTATCGTAAATTGTGATGCGGTCTCTGCCCGGCGGAACCGTGAGTGCATCCAACCTGGAACGGGCGAAAGTGAACCGCCGCGTGAGCGCCTTGCCGGTTTGCGTCGCGATTCTCATAAGCGTTTCGGCCATGTCCGATTTCCTTCTGTTTTGCGCCGGTGCAACCCCGGTGCAACCGGGAATAGCGTACAGCGTCGTAGAATATCGGGTATTATAACCGTGCTTTTGCAAGGCAGTCAAGGCTATAAGCGTAGCATAGCGTAGTTGGTGCAACCCATATCGTACCTATTTTAACGGGTCTTCAACCCGTTCTTTGTCACCGCAGAAATGGGTTGGAAACCCATGCTACGGTTCACCTTCCAAACTTGTCGCGCCAATCCTTGCCCGTTTTTTCCATGGTGCTATCCGCGGCGGTTCTTCGCATGCGGTGCAGCGTGGGCATGCCGAGCGCAAACTCCGCCATCCAGTCGCGCGCGAACTCGCCGCGTTCGGTTTCGGCGAACACTTTGCGGATCTCTTCTTCATTGATCACGCGCGGGCCACGGGTGCGGATGGCGAATTCGCATGTGCGGCTGCACCCGCCAGACACATACGCCTCGATGCCGATTTCATCCATCACATCAATCACGCTGCGCAGGCTGCGAATCGCCTTGGCATACGCAAAACTCGGCGGATAACCGTTCTCCACCATCGTGTTGAAGCACGCTTTCATCAGTGCGATCGCGCCGCCGTAAAGAATCTGTTCTTCGAAATTATCCCCTTCGGTTTCGTGCTGGAACGACATTTCGACCACGCCGGCGCGCGTGCTGCCGACGGCTTTGCTGACCGCCAGGGCAACTTTCATCGCATCGCCGGTGGCATCATGATCCACCGCCACGCAGCCGTAGATGCCTTCACCTTTGAGATACTTTTCACGAACAAACCGCCCCGGGGCGTTGGGTACAAACAGGGCGCTATTGACATCTTTCGGCACGGCGATCTGACCATAGAGCACGTTGAAGCCGTGGCAGAAAATAACCGTCTGGCCGGCGCGAAGGTGCGGCGCGATGTCTTTTTTCCAGATCGGCGGCTGCGCGGGGTCGGCTAGTTCGATCAGCAGGATGTCCCCCTTCTTCGTCGCGTCCGCGATGCTCATTGCCTCAAACTTGTCGCTGGCGGCCTGCGCGCGGCTTTTGCTTTCGGCTTCATCCCGCGTGCCGATGATCACCTTAAACCCGCTGTCGCGAATATTGGCGGCCTGCGCTTTGCCCTGAATGCCGTAACCAATGACGGCGAGGGTCTTGCCGTTGAGGATTGATGCATCGACGTCGGCGTCGCGATAGATTTTTTCTTTCATGTTCTCTTTCTCGGTGGGGCGCAGGTGTCCGTTGTCGGTGGCAGGTATTCAGTCGGCGCCTCGCCAAAGCGCGCCTTACAACCCACAACCACCAACCTACAACCCACCAATCTCCCGATTCACATCTTTGTAATAAATATACTTCGCCGGGTGTTCGCCGGCGGCGTAGAAGCTCTGCGGGCAGTAGGGGCCCATCCAGATGAAATCGTCTTTTTCAACTTCCATCCACTCGTCGCCCAGCCGATAGACACCCTTGCCCTGCAAAAAAAGCAGTCCGTGTTCCATCACATGCGTTTCGACAATCGGCAGGCCGAAACCTGGCGTGAACGTGAATATGTTCATCGCCATATCGTATTGAAAGTCATCGGGGATAAGCGTCTGCAGCTTGATCTTGTCGGTGTCGGCCCAAGGGATTCCCGACACATCACTTTCGTTGCCATGAATGGCATTAAACAGCGCGATGCCCGGCGAGGCTTGATACCGCTTCTGAAAAACCATGAGGCGCATCGGCTCCGGCGCATAAAATTCGTTGGCGGTTCGCGGCGGGGTGAAGGCAAAACTGCCGGGGATTACCTGCCGCTTGGCGCGCCCGCCTTCACGGTGCTCTCCGCGGCCGGAAAGTACGTATGAAAACGTTTCAATCCGCTCGTCGGCCGGAAACTGCCCGCGGGCGGTGGCGGGTAGATCGATCAGGTACTGAACAAAATTCGCCCCCAGCGCCGGCGACGCCAACACGCGCACCTCGGCCCCCGGCCAGCTCGGCAACTTCGAAACGGGATAACCCTCGAGCGGCATGAGCGCGTACCGCGGTGCGACGCGCGTGCGGGAGTGAACTAGAGATGAATGCAATCGCATGCTGGGTTGTTGGTTGTGGGTCGTGGGTTGTGGGTTGTCGGCGGCCGACGGGGCCAACCAACCACCTGCAACCTACCACCAACAGCCATCTCCTGGTGCCTCTGTAGTTTCCATTCTTACCCCTCACACAAACAAATCCACAATCTTAAATTGCCCCACATCCACCAGTCCCTGATCCGTAAGCTTAAGGGCCGGGATCACTTCCAGCGCCATAAAGCTCATCGCCATCATCGGGTCGTGCATCGTCGAACCCAACTCGCGGGCGGCTGCGATAAGTTTGGCATACCCGTCGCGCACTTGTTCGATCGGCGCGTCGCTCATCAGACCCGCCACCGGTAACGGCAACGTTGCGATGACCTGAGAACCGTTGGCCACCGCTAAACCTCCACCGGCGGAGCCGGCGGCCTTTGCAGCGCTCATCATGGACTCATCATCTGCGCCGATCACCACCAGATTGTGGTGATCGTGTGCGACCGTGCCTGCGATCGCGCCTCGCTTTAAACCGAAGCCATTGATGAATCCCAAGCCGACATTGCCCGTGCCGCGATGCCGCTCGATCACCGCCATCTTCAGCACGTCATTGGCGGGATCGGTCAGCAAAACGCCGTCATGCTCCGGCACCTGGCGCACCAGCGATTGCGTGACCAACTGATCCTCAATAGACCCGATCACCCGAACACGGTCAGATTTCGCGACGATGCGGAAGTTTACCGACTCCCACCGAATGTTGCATGAGTGCGCCGCTTGCGGCTTAGCGGCATTTACCGTGTGTTCAGCCACCATCGCACCGTCACGCGCGACCAGCGCTCCGTTGTAAAAAACCATCCTCGCCATCGGCTTCGACAGATCATCGAACACCATCAGATCTGCACGTCGTCCCGGCGCAATGGCACCGCGATCGCTTAACCCGAACCACTCGCTCGGATTCAGGGTTGCCAATCGGATCGCTTCAATGGGATCAATCCCTGCTTCGATCACACGCCGCAGCATGAAATCGATCCCGCCATCGCCAAGCAGGTCGGCGGGTTGGCGGTCGTCGGTGCAGAGGCAGATACGGCGGCCGTTCTTTGAATTGATCAGCGGCAGCAGTGTGTCGAGATTACGCGCGTTGGTGGCTTGGCGAATGAGAATATACAAACCGCGCGCCAGCTTTTCCTTTGCTTCGTCCACCGAGACACATTCATGATCGCTTCCCACGCCTGCAGCGACATAGGCGTTGAGAGGCTTCCCGGTAACGCCGGGGGCATGACCGTCGATGGGGCTGCTTTGGAATGCCGCAATGCGCGCGAGCATCTCGGGATCACCCTGGATCACACCCGGAAAATTCATGACCTCCGCCAAGCCGCGAGCCGCCTGACTCGCGAAAAATGTCGAGAGATCGATCGCATCGAGACTCGCCCCGCTTGTTGCCATCGGCGTGGCGGGGACACAACTGGGCGCCATCATGATCACGCTCAGGGGCAACCCGCGGCTGCTGTCGATCATGAATTGCACGCCGGCGGCGCCGGCGACGTTGGCGATTTCGTGCGGGTCGGTCACCACGGTCGTCACCCCGCGCGGCACCACCGCCCGCGCAAACTGCGGCGGCGTGCAGAGGGAACTTTCGATATGCACATGCGCGTCGATCAGCCCCGGCGCAACCAATGCGCCACGGAGCTCGATGGTTTGCCTCGCTTGATAGCCCGAACCAATTCCTGCAATTCGGCCGTCGCAAATCGCAATGTCGCCGGCTTCAATCTCGCACGAAAACACGTTGACAATCTTTGCGTCGGCCAGCAGCAAATCCGCCCGTGCGTCTCCACGGGCGACGGCGAGCAACTCGGGCAGGTTATGGTTCATCGGGAGACTGTTCCGGGCGACGTGCAAACCACTGAATCTACCCTTGCGACGCTGCAGAATCCAGAATCGACGTGAATTGCACCGCGAAGCCGCAAGCGATAGATCGATCGCGCATTTGGCGTCCAGAGCCGCTTGCGGTTTCGCGGAACAAATGAGCTGCCCAGCCAAGGGTAGGATGAAGGCATTTTCACGCGGCCAGATCATCCAGCAGCTTCGGCTCAATCTCCTCAATTTCCGCAAGCGATTTCCCCACGATCCCGCGCAAGTCGCCATACATCCCCGTCGTCGAAACGATTGCGGCATTCATCTGCTGCTCGCGCTTGGCCCATTGAGCGGTCAAGAACTTTCGTTCCTTTTCAAGGTCTTTAGTCATTTCCGTGTACTTCTCGACGATCGCCTGTAATCGATGTCGAAACGCCGGGCCGGTCATGTAGTGATAGACCATTTCCATTTTCGTCTGCTGCCCCTCCCCGGCCTGGCGCGTCGCGGCGATCTCGAGCACCGCATGGCGCAACGCCACCGCCAGCGGAATGGCACACTGCGGTTCGGTGACCCAGACGCCGTCGATCAGATCAAACTCGGCAACGCCCTTGCAAACCACCTGAGAAACGATGACTGCAAAATCGGCCTTCGCGGCGCGTTGGTCGTCACGCAGTTTGCCCAGCCAGCCGTCGCTCCATGCTTTCGTGCGTTTGGACTCCCACAAAATCGTTCCGGCAACCTGCGCTCCGGATGTAAGGACCCGATGCAGCACATCGCCGCCGAACTCGCCCTTGGCGACCGGCTCAATAGTATCGCGCGGAAACTTGCCGCGCAGCAGCGATTCGAGTTGCAGTTCGAGCGCTTCGCCTTGCGATTGCTGCGATCCCTGTTCCACCTTGCGCTTAAGTTCATCGATCTGTTTGGCCATCGCCGCGACGCGTTGCTTTTCTTCCGCCAGTTGCAGGGAGAGTGCGTCTTCGGCCTCTTTCTTCGCCTTCTCACGGACGGACGAGAGCGACTCGCCGACTTTTTTTTCAATCGTCAGATCGATTTCTCGCTTCTCATCGTCCAAGGCTCGCTGCTTCTGTATGAACTCCGCCTGCGCTTTTTGCGCCTCAGCAAGCTTTAAATTGTTCTGTTGAAACAGCTCGTTTAAGTCGGCAAGCTGCTTGGCTTTCGTCTCAAACTCACTCGCCATGGCGGCGCGGGCCTTTTTCAATTCGTCGGCGGCGATTCGTTCGCGTTCGGTTTTTAATTTGTTGGCGACCTGCTCATCCACCTCAAGTTTTGCCTTTTCGATCGCGCATTGCTGTGCCTTGACGGCGGCCTCGCGTTTGGCGATGTCGGCATTCTGCTGCGTGATTTTCAGTTCGAACTCGCGCCGGGTGGATTCGATCAACGGCGCCGCCAGCGATTCATCCAGGCGGAACGCGTGATTGCATTGGGGGCAGGTGATGTTCGGTTGATTCATTGCACCGATGAGTCTGTGCACGCGACGCCCGGAACGCAACCGAGGACGCCACAATGCGGCAATGGCTCTATCGCCGCTTCGCGGCTTCGCTGGGCGCAATAGAAAACCCAGGGTTTAAGCCCTGGGCGTAAATCTCTCGTCGCTCTGCGACTGTATTTGCAGTCGTCGAGTTTCATCTGTTTGGATCAACCCTACCGCCGAAGCACTTCCTGCTCCACGGCCACCCGCGCTCGTTCGGCATCCGATTCGGTGCCCCGGATGGTGGCGGCTAGGTTGCCCCCGCGCATAAACGCGGCTATTTCGGCGTCGTCGACGTTTTCGATCGCCTCTTTACCCACAAACGGCTCTATCTCATCGTTCTCCTGGCCAGCCGGTTGCTGATCTTGCGAATCATCAAAGGCGACAACGTAAATCACCCAGACTTTGGCGGCGTTCATAGTGGCTCCTTCACTTCGTGTGTCTTTGCTAAGACGCACGCTTGCACGCTGGTTCTTTCCATCATATTCGGTCAAACCTGCCCGGCGGTTTCGAGGAATCTTTAAGCCTCGACGAAATAACGGCTTATGCCGAGCGATTTTCTGCCCAACCGGCCTGCAACGACGACCGCTTGGGTGTCTGCTTGCATGTTACTACGTCGGCAAATGCCAATAAGATCGTTGATCACCCTAACCAAGGCCGCATTGCCTCGTTTTTTTGCTTAATCAGGGGTATTTTGAACACCACGCAATCGGCGAATGCAAGATTGGTCAACTGGCTCCGGTTTCTGTCCGATGCTTCAGTGGTTAGCCAGCGAGGTAATCCGTGAGCCAAAACAGCAATGCACCGTCAGAGACCACTCCGCCGACCAACGATGATGCCGCGCGCAGCGTGGTTGATCGTCGAATGGGGCTTGATCGACGGCAGAAATCGCGTGAGGAGGCCGGTTACAAAGGGCCGAACCGCCGCGACGCCGAGAATCGCCGGACGGGGCTGGAACGCCGTCGCGGGGCGGGCATTCGTCGCAGCGACGACCGCAAGAGCGCCGAAGAAGGGGAGATGACCGTCGAGCAGTTTGAGTTTGTGATGGCGATCGAAACATACAAAAAGGTGAACAAAAAGATGTTCCCCACCTGGACGGAAGTGCTCGAGGTCATCGAGCAACTGGGCTACCGCAAGATTGAAAAGCGGCAGATCAACTTAGAAGCCGTCCCGGAGCCAGACCTGCACAGCAACATCAAAAAAGCCGCGTAGAGCGGCAAGTATTCACGCGCATCCCCCACGCCGGCTCCTATGGAGCCGGCTTTTTTTGGTTGAAACGCCACGTTGTCAAACCGTTTCAGCAAGTTGCGCTTTCCTTACCCCACCGCATCAAGAGTTCGATGACTCGTTGCCCCGCGCCTGATTGTCGCTCTTATCGGTTATCAGACCTGCATTCCAGCGCCCGCCAAATATTGACGCAAGTCTTGCTTCACCAAATGATTACACATGATTTACCACGCGCGCGCGTCGCCGGGGGAAACGGGTCGCTTACGCTCGCCGCTCGTCAAGCGGGCCAAATGCGGTTGCACGGCGTTTTCTTCAACTTTTCAAAGATTTCATTGACGCCGCCGCCACCCGGTGATTAAGATAGCCGTTGAGGAGTGGCCCTTGCAATACGGGCCACGTCGCAGACGAAGGTTGCGGAGGTACTACCGGCGTCGGTTCCCCCTTCGTCTCGTTCACACCAATACGGTGAACCGGTTTAACAACTCCGGTCATCAGGAGAGGATTCTTATGCTCAAGGGTAACGCTCGTCTCGCCGCAGCAGCGGCGGCTGTCGTAGGGGTTTCTGTTTTTTCATCGATCGCTTTGGCACAAACACCGATCATGGACGGCACACTCGATGCCGGATCGTACGGCACACCGTTCGCAACACAAACGGTGCAAACCCAATTCGGTGATAACCAAAGTGAAATCGACGCCGGTTACGCCCGCATCGAAAATGGCAAGTTATACATGTTCATTGCCGGCAATCTCGAAAGCAACAACAACAAGCTCGTATTCTTCTTCGACACCAAGGCCGGCGGGCAAAATGTCATGCGCACTGACAATCCCGACGTCAGCTTTAATCAGCTCAATGACAAATATGGTGGGATGACGCACGATACAGGCTTTGAACCCGACTATTTACTGGCCGTTTCGCGCGACCGCCCGGGCGGCGCCGAAGGAAGCATTTACGTCGATTTTTCAGAATTGAATACCGACGGGGGCGGGACCGGTGGATACTCCGGCCGCATTGACGTGCCGGCCAACCAAATCACGTCGGGCACCAGTTCCGGCGGCAACAACCGCGGCGTGCCTTCATTTAACATCGGATACAACGACGCTAATGTCGCCGGCGTGGGCGGCGGAAGCAACGCCCTCGATCCCGCAGGCATTGCGGCGGCACAAGCCGTCACCACCGGCTTTGAAGTCGTCATCGACCTGCCCCAAATCGCCGCGCTCGGCAATTTTACGGTCGTCGCCGGCATCAACGGCAGCAGCCACGATTACTGGTCCAACCAGTTCCTCAACGGCCTGCCAACCCCCGGGGGCACGCAGGGTAACCTCGGTGGCGACGGAACAGGCGGCTTTAATGGAACCGTCGGCGCAATCAATTTCGCCAATTTCTACCCCGCCTCCGATCAATTCAGCAGCTTCACCTACGCCGCACCCGCCGTCGCACGATTTGATGTCGCCAGCGGAATCTGGAGCCAAGGGGCCAACTGGACCGGCGGAATCAGCCCCAACCGCACCGACGCCCGCGCCCAATTCGGCGTGCCTTCGGTGCCCGGTTCGGGAACGGCAACGCTCGATACAAATGTCACCGTCCAGCAGCTTACCTTCACCGGCCTGGGCAGCTACACCATTCTTCCCAGCGGCACGAACACGCTGACTGTATCCGGCGCGGCGACGAACTCTTCGATTCTTGTCAGCGGCGGCAACCATACGATCGCCGCTCCCCTGGTTCTCGGTCCGACGACCAAAATCGAAGTCGTCGGCTCGCTGCAATCTCTAACCATCACCGGCGCTGTTTCCGCGGTCGGCCAAACCATTCGTAAAGTCGGGCCGGGCCTGGTGCAGTTTCCCAACGTCATTGCCGGTCATCTGGCGATTGACGCCGGCACCGTGAAAATCGGCGCTAACGGCACCAATGCCGGCGTGAGCAATGTGCAACTTCTGAGCATCGGCGGCGGAGACCTGCCGATTGCCAAGCTCGATATCACCAACAACGGCTTCATCGTCGATTACGCCGTGGTCGATCCGCAAACATCGCCCATCGATACCATTCGCACGCAGATCATCGCCGGCCGCGCCGGCGGCAACTGGAGCGGCAACGGCATCACCAGCAGCACCGCCGCCGCCAACAGCGGGCAGTTCGGCATCGGCTACGCCGAAGCCAGCCAGGTCGGCGGCGTGTCGATGACGTTCATGGGAAATACGGTCGATACGACCGCCGTCGTGTTCCGTTACACCCGTCTGGGTGATACCAACCTTGACGGAACTGTTAACCTCGACGATTTCACCGCGTTGGCCGCCGGCTTTGGCAGCGGCACCTCGTGGTTCCAGGGCGACTCGAACTACGACGGTCTGGTAAACCTCGACGATTTCACCGCGTTGGCCGCCAACTTCGGCTCCAGCGCCCCCGGCGACGCGCCGCGCAGCTCGGTTCCAGAACCGACCGCACTTAGCCTGCTGGCTGTTGCCACCATGGGCCTGGCCCGTCGTCGTCGCGCCTAATTCTGGATTTTTTTACCATCACCACCCCGCCGCCGAGTACTCCTCGACGGCGGGGTTTTCGTTTGGCGGGGTTTTCGTTTAAAGACATGAATAGCCGCCCAAACTCGTGAGATGCCAAAGTGCGTCGACTCCCGGAAATTCGCTTAAAAAAGTTGTAATTATAAATATTATAGAAAATGTTTTGACAGGCTATGCCCGTAGTGATTATCTTGAGCGGTGGAATTGGCTGATCGATTGCGTTTTTCGTGCCACGATCGCTGCGGAAAGTGATGTCTCACCGTGTCCAAACCGCAGGGCAGTCGGCGATTCCGACGTAACCACGAGCTTCCGCACGCCGCGTCGGCCTGTGATGGCCGCGATCGACGGATTTCTGCAAGGAGCGCTGCAATGGCCCGCAAAAAAACTGCTTTTACGCTGGTGGAACTGCTGGTGGTTATCGGCATCATTGGTGTGCTGATCGCCATCCTGCTGCCGGCGCTGGGCAAGGCGCGGCAGCAGGCCGTCAAGACCAACTGCCTGAGCAACATCCGGCAGCTTGGCACCGCGTATCGACTTTATGGAACACAATTTAAAGATGCCATTCCGATCGGCTACCTGCAGGCAAGCGAAAAGCAGTTCAGCTATTTTGCCTCATGGGACAAAGGCAGCGGAACCCCACGGTTTATCCCGGTTGCGATGGGTCAGATGGCGACGACCAAATTGCTACAAAGCCCCAAAACATTTTACTGCCCCGCCGAGGTCAGCACGCAGTATGCATTCGATTCACAACCTGCTGGCAATTCCGGAAATTTGTGGCATTTTTACAATGACCCACCATCGCCGCGTTTGATCGGCGCAGGTCGAAACCACTGCCGCTTCAGTTATCAGACGCGCCCGGTTGCCGCCTATGCAACGAGCGGATTGGTCACCACACCGATTCTCGATCCGACTGGAAAACCCGGTTATCCCACCTTTGCCAAGATGAAAAACCGTGCCATCGTTGCCGATTTGTTTATGACTCCGGCCGATGTCAAGCGCGTGCACAAAGATGGAATAAACGTCTTATATGCCAACGGTTCGGCACAGTGGGTTCCGTACAGCACCCTCGAACGATCCAACATTCTCGGTCTCGGCGGCGGGGTGCAATGGAAGTTTGTTGACCGCATCAGCACCACCTTTAACAACACTTTCCTGTACTACGGAATCGCTAATTCAACAATCGCGCCGTTGGGTCAGGAATACGGTGTCTGGGTCGTTTTAGACCGCGCGTCCCGGTAGTGATGAAAAAATAGTCGCTTTCTGCAATAAATTTCGATTTTTCTCTTCCCGAGTGGTCGCTCGTGGGAGATAGTTCACGAAACTTCGCCTCTAAGAATTCTATTCAGGGAATTCTGTTTAAAGTGTCCGTCAGGACCACATTGGGAGAAATGCCATGGTTGATCGCCGAATCGTCGCCGCCGCGTGCGGTATTGCTATGCTCAAGCTGGGCTCGCTCGCTTACGCCACCACGTTTGCGAGCAGCGTTACCGAATCCGCCGGCACCGTTAACTTCGTGCTGAATGATGCCGCCGACGACGTAACCGTCGTCCGCGACGGCGTACCCTCCTCGCTGGGCGCGCTGGGGCGCGGGGCGCAATCTTTCACCCGTAACGGCGCGGCGCAGTATCAGATCGTCGTCCGTAAAACCAACGCCAACGGCTACCTTTACAACACCGGCACTATTGCCAGCGACAACGGCACCGTGACCAACGGCGGCCTGGTGCAGGTGACCGACGACGCCGACCCGCAGTGGGCCTACCGCCAGCCGCGCGGCATGACGATCAACACCAACCCGGCCAACGGCGCGAACTTCGGGCGATTTTATGTTTCAAATACCACCACCGGCGTAACGCTCGGCCTGCCGCTGGCATTCCGTGGCGTGCAGGACGGACTATATGTCGTCGGCGCCGATGGCAGCGACCCGCTTGCCCAGGGAGACGGCACCGCCGATCCGGTGGGTGCCCCCGCGATCTCCCGCACCGGCGGGGTGAACGTCGGTGGCAGCGCCAACGACCCGTTCCGCATTGATATTGACGACGACGGCCGGCTTTACGTCGCGTTCTGGGGCGACGCCAACGGCAGCGTCTATCGCTTTGACGGCAACGTGACCACCGGCGCGAACCTGCTTACCGGCGTCGGCGGAGTCGGCCCCTTCGCCCCCAGCGCCGCCAAAAACCACGGCTCGATTCCCGCAGCCGTCGCCGTCGGCTCAGGCAACAATGTTACGCTCTACACCATTGACGAAGATTTAAGCCCTACCGGCATCACCAACGAAATGAACAGCATCTGGCGCTACAGCATCGGCGCCACCGTGCCCAACGCCGACGCGCCCGTGCAATTGGCCAAGAACCTGCTCATCGGCGATGCGAACGGCGTACAGGCCGACCTGGACCGCGGGCCTGACGGCAAATTCTACTACGGCCAATATCGCGTGAACGGCACCGAAGCGACCGTATTCGTGCTCGACACCGATGCCACCACCCCCCTGTTTTCTTCTTTAGCAGAATCCGTTCGGCTTGGGATCGATGGCAACGCCGACGAGGTGCTGTTCCCCGGCATTCAAGACGTGCTGCGCGACTGCCGCGGGTTCAACGTTGCGGCCGACGGCCGCAACATGGCCTTTGTCGAAGACAACAGCAAGATCATCAGCGTGCCGCTGCTCGAAGGCATTCCTGATCTGGCCAACCGGCACTTTATCGATGCTTTTACACCGGGTGTTTCCGCCGGCCGCGATATCGCCGTCGATGCCGCCGGAAACATGTTCCTTTCCAGCTCCGGCGAAGGCGGCATTCGCGGGTTCAGCAGCGGAGGCGTTTCAGAAACCACTTTTTCGTCGACCGGCACCTTCAAACTTCGCGCCGAACCCGATTTTAACGGAACCGGCAACTACTCCGATGGCTCGAAGTGGCTATTGGGTTTCATCCCCGATGGCGCTGACGCCTTCGCATCGTTTGGCACCACCGACACCGGCACGCGCACCGTAACGCTCGACAGCGCGCGGGCCCTTTCCCGCCTGCGTTTTGTGGGCGGCAACTACACAGTATCGGGTGCTAACACCATCACGATGGGCAGCGGCGAAGATGAGCCGCGTTTGATCGCCGAAGCCGGCAATCACACGGTTTCGGCCCCTCTCTCGATTCAGAAAAACGCCGGCTACGCCGCCTACGCCGGGGCGAGCCTGACGGTGACCAATCCGAATTATGCTTCGGCCGCACTGACCATCACCAAGTGGGGCAACGGCACGGTGACGCACCCGAGCATCAGCCAGGACAAAGTGAGCGTTCAATTCGGCACGCTTAAAATCGCGAGCAGTTCAGGCACCAGCAAGGTAAAAACGCTGTCGATCAACGGCGGCGCAATCCCCACCGCCACGCTGGATGTGAGCAACACGGCCTTCGTCGTCGACTACGAGGCAGGTTTCTCACCGCTGGCCGATATCAAAGCCCAGATTATCTCCGGCCGCAACGGCGGGGCCTGGAACGGCAAGGGCATCACCAGTTCGGCCGCTGCGGCCAACCCCGGCTCGACTGCCGTCGGGTACGCTGAAGCTTCGCAACTGGGCATCACCAACTTTGCCGGCGTGCCGGTGGACGGCGATGCGGTGCTGTTCCGCTACACCCGCCAAGGCGATGCCGACCTGAACGGCACCGTCGCGCTCGACGATTTCACCCGCTTAGCTGCCGCATTCGGCGGTGCCGGCGAATGGTCGCAGGGGGATTTTAACTTCGACGGCCTGGTGAACCTCGACGATTTCACCGCGTTGGCCGCCGGCTTCGGCCAGCCGCTGCCGTCGGATGTCGCCCGCGGCGCCGTTCCCGAACCGACGACGCTGGGCCTGATCGGCGTATCGCTGCTGGGCCTGGCTCGGCGGCGCCGCATCTGATTCGGCCGTAGCTGATTTCGGTCGTTCGGTTATCATGCAAACGCAAGACGCGAGGATCGAATTTTTCGATCCTCGCGTTTTTGTTTGTCTGGTTTTTTAGGTTGTGAGCATGCCGGTGACACAGACATTCCTGTCTGTGTCTCCGATTGTCTGCCTCAGGTTTGGAGACGCATATGAACGTTCTAGTCGCCGGCGGCGCGGGGTATATTGGTTCGCACACGGTCAAGCGCTTGATCGACACAGGCCACACGCCGGTGATCTACGACAACCTGTCGCGCGGTCACCAAGCCGTGGTGGACATTCTTAAAGTCCCCGCCATCCATGCTGATCTGAACGACCGCGCCGCGCTCACGAGTGCGCTTAAGCAGCACAAGATCGATACGGTGATGCACTTCGCCGCGTACGCGTACGTGGGCGAGAGCGTGGAAAAGCCGCTGATGTATTACGCCAACAACGTATCGACCACCATCAACGTGCTGCAAGCCATGGCCGATGCCGGCGTGAACAAGTTTGTGTTCAGCAGCACCTGCGCCACCTACGGCGACCCCGACGCCGTGCCGGTTACCGAAAACGAAAAGCAGCTTCCCACGTCGCCTTATGGCCGCAGCAAGTTGATGGTGGAACACATTCTTAAAGACCACGCGCACGCGAAAAAGGATTTTTCCTACGCCGCGTTGCGTTACTTCAATGCCAGCGGCTGCGCCATGGACGGCTCGATCGGCGAAGACCACGACCCCGAGACGCACCTGATCCCGGTCATCCTGCAATCAATCCTCGGCGTGCGCCCCGAGATCACCGTGTTCGGCACCGATTACCCCACGCCCGACGGCACCAACGTCCGCGATTACATTCACGTCGACGATTTGGCCGACGCGCACATCGCCGCCATGACGCGCCTCAAACCCGGTGAGCCGATTTTCTGCAATTTAGGCACAGGCCGGGGCTTCAGCGTAAAGGAAATCATCGCGGCGGTGGAAAAGGTCGCGGGGCGGAACGTGCCGGTAAAGTACGGCCCGCGCCGCGCCGGCGACGCCATTGCACTTTACGCCGACCCGTCGCGCGCCAAAGCAGTTCTAGGGTGGGAAGCCAAGCACAAAGACCCGCAAACGATCATCGCGTCGGCGTGGAAGTGGTTTGAAAAGCATCCGCGGGGATATACGCGCCAGCGTTGAGATGAGCAGCAACAGTGGGGCAGACACTCCTGCGTGCCACGGCATTCCATGCCGTTCGGCGGCGGGTATCGCGTGGATACGCGATGGCAGACAGGAATGTCTGCCCCACCAAAACATCTATTTCCGCTTCCGCCGTTTGCGCACGTCCGCAGGATCAATCTTGGCGGCTTTCAGAGCTTTGTCGTACGAGCCAAAATACCGGAACGCCGCTGCGTGCAGGGCGGGGTCGTCTTTTTGCAAGTCGCCGCTGCTGACTGAATCTTCGTGCACGAATCGCTCGCGTAATTCAAAGGCCACAGTCGGGCGATCCCATTGGCGATAGAGGCTGACCTCATCCGAGTGCAGCCCGGCCGCGTGCAGGGCGCGATCCCACCCTCCGAACAGCCGGCGCTGCAGCGACGCGAACGCGGCTTTGCCCAGCTCGTCTTTGCGCTTGATGACCGCCGACCAGTTCAGATTCACGTTTTTCCGCCGGCCGTCTTTAATCTGCTGGATAATGCGCTGCCTGGTCCAGCGTGGGCGGCGGGTAACGTCGGCGTAATCGATCCCCGCGCGCCCGACGGCAGATCGGTACGACCCAAAGTGATACGCCGCCGCCGACACCAAGGATTGCTCGCGCCGGGCCAGCGCGTTATAGGATAAATCGACGTCCTTTTTGTACAGTTGCCGAATCCGACGGAGGATGGCGGTTTTGTCCCATTTCATATTTTGGTTATTGTGATTGCGAAAATGAGAATTGCAATGGCGAGAAGAGTTTAACCACGGATGGACACGGCGCACACCGATCGCAAAAAAGCATGCCGAGAGCGGCTGACTCGTGTCGGTTTACTTTGAACTGCCTGGTGGAAATTTCCCCCTCCTGGTACGCCGGAAGGGGGCCAGGGGAGGGCGGAGGGGCTGGATGACATTCGAAATCAAATGCGCAGAACCCTCCCCCGCAGCCCCCTCCCTGAGTACATTGAGGGGGAGATTGGCCAGTTCACTCTTCGCAGGTGTTCGTCGTAGAACATGGCAGACTGCGGTGAACTCCAGCTCCCACTTTCTCGGCTCTTTTGGCGCACGTCGCAGTCTGCTAAAAGCGAAACATGAATGACCGAATCCGTCACATATAAACCGGCTGGCTTCCTGCTGCTCGACAAACCCGCGGGCATCACGTCGGCCCGTGCCGTCGCCTGCGTGAAGCGGTTGCTGCCGCGTGGCACGAAGGTCGGCCACGCGGGGACGCTTGATCCGTTTGCGACCGGCCTGCTCGTATTGCTCATCGGTAAGGCGACGAAGTTGTGCGAACAGGTGATGGGCCAGCGGAAAACCTACGAAGCGACGATCAAACTCGGCGCGACGACGGCAACGGATGATCCGGAATCACCTGAAACTCCGTTTGTTGCAAGCGAGACAAAAACCGCGTCGGCACGACCCGGCGTGGAGAGCATTTTGCGCCATCACGTTGAATCGGCGCTAGTAGAGTTCGTTGGAGAGATCCTGCAGACGCCGCCCGTGTACAGCGCGCTGAAGGTAAACGGCAAGCGCGCCGCCGACCGGGTGCGCGCCGGTCAGCACGTCGAACTCAAACCGCGCGCGGTGGTGGTGTACTCGATTGATCTGCTCGATTTCGCGTGGCCGCTGGCACGCGTTCGCATCGATTGCGGCCGCGGAACCTACATTCGCGCCATCGCCCGCGATGTGGGGGCGGCGCTTGGCGTCGGCGGGTATCTCACGCAACTGCGTCGTACGCGCATCGGCGAGTTTGATGTAACGCAGGCCGCTCAACTGGACGGGCTTACCGCCGATGCTGTGCTGTCCGCCATCCTGCCGCCCGCCTGATTCTGCATCACGAAATTCTTGCAGTACCAAAATGAAAAACTCGCGCCGGTTTTGCACCGTTACGCGGGTTAATCTTCGATTGCTGTTGACGCTGAAATCCTACCGCCGACGAAGCAGCATGGCCCCGGCGACGAGCAGTGCGCCCAAGCCGGTTGGCTCGGGAACGAGCGAAGCGCCGTCGGAAACGAATGCGTCGTAAAGGAAGTTGCCTAGGTATTGCCCGCCGGCCGGCGAGAAGTGTACGCCGTCGTCCAGATAGCCGTTGGTATTGAAGAACGCCGCGTTGCCGGCGGTGCCGTAGAGGTTGACGAAGCCCACGCCGCGCGATGCAGCCACGTCGGCCATGCCTTCAACCAAACCCGCCAGCGCCGCCGAACCCTGATCATACGTTCCGATCAGCACAACTTCAGCGTCGGGGGCCGACCCTTGCACGCGGTCGACCAGGGCGTTGATCTTTTGCGCATAGGTGGCGCGGGTGTAAGCCTGATCATTCTGGCCCAGCCAAACCATGACCAAGTCGGTGCCGAGCAGGGAAAGCTGCTGATCGAAGGTGCTGTCGCGGTTGAGGAAGTTATCAACGCCCCACCCGCCGTTGGCCCCGCGGTGGATTCGCACGCCACCGGTCTCGCGTACGTTGTTCTGGCCGAGGATGGTCACAGCGCCGTCTCGCATCGGGTCGATGCTATAGCGCGTCTGCCCCGCAGGAAGCTCGTACTCGTAAGTTCGAACCTGGTTAGCCGGGCCGTGGGTGCTGATGGTCGTGACGGCGTTACCACCGTCGCCTTCGCGCACGAGGAACGACCCGCCGCCCGGCTGCGTGACGTATTGCAACTGAACTTTGCGATCGATGGGGGTAAAGATGGCGGTGTTGGACGGCGCGGTGAACCCGTCGAACTGTGTCCAAAGCCCGTCGAGCGAACGACGCGCGCCGGTGTCTGCGTTAATGCCTTCGCGGCGCCAACCGTTGTTAAATGCGGCGCCCGTCCACACGCTCATACCCTGAAAGCCGGCGCCGGCGTTGCCATATTGCTGTTGCAGGCGATCACGAAAAAACGGCAGATACGCGCCGGGACGAACGGAAAGCGAATCGCCAAGCACCACAATGTCGGCCGCCTGGCCAGATGAAAGCAGCGCCTTGGTGTCGGCCAGCGCGCCAGCCAGATTAAGCGACGGTGCCGCGGCGAAGGCGGAGCCGGCAAGCAAGAAAGCAGCGGTTATTGAAACGGCCGAAACAGTCGAGAAAGTTGAGGAGAAGGAAAGCAAACGAGGCATCTTTACTCCTAGGCGTTGGAGCGCCCTTGATACATACACCCGTTGTGTACACGATCGATACACAATGCTCCGCGAACCGCCTGCCGACGAAGGCACCGATACCAGAGCAATGCGGAATCTAGTCGCTGCACCTCGACTCTGGCAAGCAAAAAATCCACTGTTTTGACGGAAGATTAGCTCGATTCGCCCGCAACCTACCCATTGCGAACACCGACCTCGAACTAAGCGCATGGGATCAGCTGACAAGCCGCAAGCGTCTTGGACGGTGGCCGTGAACATTGATAGAATTCTCGTCCGGGGAGCGATCGGGCCGTAGGACGACCGCAAGTATCGTGGCCACCTAACGTTACGATGGGATCGGCTCGGCGATGCGCCACAAAAGTCGTCCCGATCGACGGGGCCACATCGCGGGATGTTTTCACCCCAGCATCAAACACTTGTTAAACTGCCAACCGATTTGTGTGCGTGAGTTCTCAGCGATTGTCGCCATGTGGTTCAAACGTTTCGCCTCGCTTTTTAATATTATCGCGCTACATGCAAGATGCTTTTCCGCCGCCACTGGCGGCGGCTTTATGAGGGGGCCAGCCTTGCCAATTCCACATTCCCCCCCGAGATAATCACCCCCACGCGTTTGCCGCGCAGGTTCGTCGCGCCGTTGAGCAGCACCGCCAGCGCAACCGCCGCCGAAGGTTCGATCAGGATTTTCATCCGCTCCAGCACCAGCCTCATCGCCGCGAGCATTTCTTCATCGGTTGCCAGGGCGATTTGATCGACATGCATGCGAATGTGGCCGAATGTGCGCTCGCTCAGGTTCGTCAAAAGTCCATCGCCCACCGATTTCGGCGGGCGCGCCAGCACCAGCTTGCCCGTGCGCAAGCTCTCCGCAGCATCGTCGGCCAGCGCGGGTTCGCAGCCGATGACTTTGATATTCGACCGCAGCGCTTTCGCCGCAATGCCCGTGCCGCTTAGCAGCCCCCCGCCGCCTACGGGCGCAAGGATCGCATCCAGCTCGGGCACGTCTTCGAGCAATTCCACCGCCGCCGTGCCTTGTCCGGCGATGACGGCATCATTGTCGAACGGGTGAATCATCGTCGCGCCGGTGCGCTGCTGAATCGCCGCCGCCGTCGTTTCGCGCGCCGCAAGCGTGGGTTGGCAAAGCGTGATCTGCCCGCCATAGCCGGCGACGGCATCCTGCTTGATCTGCGGCGTGGTCGTCGGCATCACGATGTGCGCCGCAATCCCCCGCACCTTCGCCGCCAGCGCCAGCGCCGCGGCGTGGTTGCCCGATGAATGCGTCACCACGCCCCGCGCCGCGTCAGCATCCGAAAGCGACTGCACCGCGTTCGTCGCCCCGCGATACTTAAACGCGCCGACTTTCTGCAGGTTTTCACACTTAAAAAAAATCGTCGCCCCCGACAGCGCGTCGATCGTGCCGCACGTCATCACCGGCGTGCGATGAACAAACGGCCTGATCCGCTCGTGCGCCGCGCGAATCGTCTGAAGATTGGGAACCACGAGCATGGCCAGAGCATACGGGCGACAGCAATCGATGCGAAGCCGCGAGCGATTGCGTTTGCCGACCGGTTCCGTCAGGCGCTTGCGGCTTCGCGGAACCACAACCGTCCCCGAGCCACAGATATTCCAGTATTCCAGCCCGCATCGTTTGGTGCTGAGGAACCCCAACACACGCTCCAACGCCACCGCGCAAAAACCAGACGGTCCAATCAGCGCGACAACGAAACCGGAAATGGCGCCGGCAACGGCGGCGGCAAAACCAACCCGCGCCGCGGGCAAAAACACGTCGCGAATGCCCCCGCAACAAGTCCGATCGCCGGCACAAGCGTGTAACCGAATATACTGATAAACAGATTGTACGCGGCGATATCATAGTCGCTGCCCGGCCGCACCGGCCGCTGCGGAATGAATTGCACCGCAACCATCGCCAGGATCAACCCGATCACCAACCCGCCCGCCGCCACCGGCCAAACCGCCGAGCGCGTCTTCTGGTTACGAAGAACAACGAGCAGCGCCACCACGCCGCAAAGCATGCCAACGAGCAACCCCGCGATGAGTCCGCCGGCTATGCTGAACATCAGGAATATACCCATGACACACTCCGATCCGCCCTGCGAACAGGATCGTCGCAGTGGTCCATCAGGTTGAAGAACAAATACGTTATCGGACCTCGCAAGTTAGAGCCGCAGATGAACGCAGATTAACGCAGATAGGGAGAAGGGGCTGGGGCTTTAATGGCGAATGTCGAAAGTGAGAAATCCGAATCAAACCATTGTCGCCGCGCGAGTGCTCTCTCTTTATCTGCGTTAATCTGCGTTAATCTGCGTTAATCTGCGTTAATCTGCGGTTCAAAATTCTGCTCGTCCGCAAGCCTGTTTTTTGGGCGCGGATGAAGAAAGAGTTGGGTCATAAAGGGTTTGAATACATGACTGCATTGACCGACAACAACGATGCGCTCCCCCGCCTTCGCGCGCGGGTTTACACCCGCGGCGGGTTCATTCGTTTGTTTCTACTGGCACTCATCGTGTTGTTCGGCGCCATCCTTCGTCACCAGCGGATTGGCACCGATGCAATTTCGCTCGATGAAATGTGGCATTTGGGCCTGTCGACCGGGCGCGGTTCGCCGCAAATGGTTTGGCCGGCGGATGCGATGATTCATGTCGGCGAGTCGTGGACCGACCTCGCCGGCGCGCCGCCGTGGTATGCATGCTGGACGCACATGGAGCGCGTGCTTCATCCGCCTGCTTTCGTCATGACGATGCGGCTGTGGCGCGACGCGCTGGGCAGCGGCGACGTGGCGGCGCAGTGGTATACGGCGGCGTGGTCGCTGCTTGCGATCGCGATGCTCTTTGATTTTGTAAAGACGCTCAGCCGCAGCGCCGCTGCCGGGCTGTGGGCGGCGGCGATTATGGCGGTCTCGCCGACGCAAATTCTGCTATCCCAGGAAGTGCGCGCTTACACCATGCTGATGGGCCTCACCTGCTGCGCCATGTCGGCGGCGGCGCGGATGGAGACGCTCGGCGTGAGTCGACGTCGCGCGATCGGACTCGGGCTGTCGATGCTGGCGATGATGCTCACGCATTACTTCGCCATCGGCATCTGCGTAATCATCGCGGCGTGGGCCTGCATTCGCTTCCGGGGGAGGCAACTGGCTTGGTTGTGGATGACATTCGTTGCCGCCGGCGTCGTCTTCGCGGTTGTCTGGGCACCGATTGCGATAAAGCAGATTCCCGATATTTCGCACACGGCTGATCCCTGGCTGAAAGAACCCGCCGCGCATCCACACCTGCTGGCGCTCGGGCGGTTTCTCTCGATGCCGATTCGCCTGCTGGTGGATCAGGACTATGCGGGGCTGATCTGGCCGGCGATCGGTCTGGCGCTTCTGTGCTTTGTCATCGTACGAATCACGAAGCGTCGCGAATTACTGCTGCCCATTCTGTGGTTCGCCGGCGTGTGCGGTTTTCTGCTGCTGCTCGATTGGGCGAGAACCACGCGGCACCTGGTGCATGTTCGCTACAGCCTCGCCGCCGGACCGGCCATTGCGGCGCTGGCGGTGATGGTGTGGCAATCCCGCGGTCGGGCTTCCGACAACGGATGCGCCGGCGCGCCAACCGGCCCGTTGATTCACCTGGCCGGCGGCACGATCGTTGTGACCTTGTTGCTGCTCAATGCCAAGGCGCATTTTGCAGACGAACCGGATTATCGCGTTTTGCGAACCTTCATGGTCGATCGCGCCGCGCCCGGCGAGCCGATGCTTTTCTATTCCGGCCCGGCGGTGAAGGGATATTTTAATGAGATTCTGATGCTCGCTGCCAGTCGCGAACCCAAACTCTGGCCGCGGGATATCGTGAAGATGGCAAACGCAGCCGATCCGGCGCTGATCGCATCGCTTCGCGGCCGAACGGCGTGGCTGTTTTCCGGCCCGGTGAGCGACCTGCCATCACTTTTGCCCGGCTGCAGCGTGCTCGAACAGCAGACGCTCGTCGATGCCGACGATCGCCCCGTGGCCGTATGCACGCATGTGAAGTTGCCGGGTTAGTTGGCTTCAGGCGGTTGCGCGCTCGGTGGAAATGGCGCGGCGAAGGCGCTCGTCGGCTTCAACGTGTTTCTCACTCTGCTGAAGGAGTTGCCGAATTCCCGGCAGCGGTTTGGCGGTGACGAGAAACTGAAAGGCAAACATCGTCGGCCAAACCGTAACCATCGCCGCCGCAATGTGGCCGAGCATGCGGCCCATGCTCCCACCGACGACGACCTCGAACGGCACGGGTACGCCTTCGATTTTCTCGATCTTGTACCCGCAGTCGCGCAGCGTGCGCTTCAAGCTCGACCGCGTAAAGAGTCGCTTATGCGTGATATCAAGAATCCCCCGCTCGGCGTAGCTGAACCGGCCCATGAGCAGGTTAAGCCGCATGGCCGCGAACGCGACGTTGGGCGTGCTGATGACAATCGTCGGCGGCTTGCGAACGGCGGCGGTGGCCTGGCTGGTGTTGCGCAGGTCGAGCAGAAACTGCTCCGGGTCGGCCAGGTGTTCGATGACGTCCAGCAGCAGAACCATGTCGTAATCAAACGCATCGACGGGAAGATTGTGCTGATCGAAGTTGAGCTTATGAAAATGTGTCATCGCGCCGGCTTCTGGCTCATGAAAGTCCAGCCCGGTCACGCGCACACCGGCCTGCTCGCACTCGCGCGCCACGTGGCCGGGGCCGCAGCCGATGTCGAGCAGACGCGCCGGCGCCTTTTTCTTCACCACGTTCAGCGCCATCGTGTGGCTGGAGTAGAGGGCCGCTGTTTTATCGCGATATCGATCCGGCGCCAGGTTGCGATACTTCAACGTGCAGAGCATGCCCAGTTGGTGCAGCTTGTATTGCAGCGTCGATCGCACGACGTCGCGCGCGTACTTAAATCCCTGCACGTGGCACACTTCGTCGCCGTAGTGCGTGGGGATGGAAAACTCTTCAAACTTCGCGCCGATGTGAAACGCCTGCAGCAGAATCTCGGTATCAAAATGAAAGTCGTTGGTGTTGGTCTCGAACGGAACCGATCGAAGGAACTTCGTGCTGTATCCGCGATAACCCGTGTGATACTCGCTCAGCCGCCGGCCGGTCATGCGGTTTTGGAACGCGGTCAGCATTCGGTTGCCGACCACCTTGTGCCACGGCATGCCGCCTTTGCGGGCGTCTTTCACCTGTTGCATGCGCGATCCGAGCACCACATCGGCTTGCGTGGTGCGATAGGTATCGATGAACTTCGGCAGCATCTCGGGCGCATACTGCCCGTCGCCGTGAAGGAGGATGACGAAATCAAAACCGGCCTGAATGGCAATGCGGTAGCCTAATTTCTGGTTGCCGCCGTAGCCTTGATTGACGGGATTGCGCAGCAGGGTGATGTTCTTGACCCCGCGGGCGGTCACCCATTCGCTGGCAACACTGATGGTTTCGTCGCGCGAGGCGTCGTCGATCATGAGGAAGTGGACCGAGTCATCGTCCCACAAATCCGGCGGGACGCGATCAAGCAGGCGCGACACATGCCGGTGCGCCTGGTAGGAGACGATGAACACCAGCACCTTCGACGAATTTGGATTGGCTTCGACCACAGTTATAGTTTATCGACAAAACCTTGAATCATCACGCAGAAAACCCCGCGACAATGATTGCTCCGCTGCGCCTGCCGCATGTGCTGGTGCTCGTCCTGATTCTGGCCACCGGTGTCACGGTGCGGCTCTATGGCATCAACCAGCACAGCATGCGGTACGACGAAATGGCCAGCGTCGCGTGTTCCACCGGCCGGGGGCTTTGGCACGAGACGATCGAACCGGGCGCGCTCATGACCCCCGCGCCCCGACCCACCTGGTTCGACGGCGACCTGCCCCGTGCGCCGGTCTGGTTCAGCCTCGACCGCGAGCAGCACCCGCCGCTTTACTTTATGACGCTGGGCGCGTGGCGGTCGTTGGCCGACTCGAGCGATACGGCCCTGCGGTTACTCAGCGTCTTGTTCGCCGCGGTGATGGTGTTGTTCATTTTTGATGCGGCGCGATTGTGGTTCGGCGTCGCCGTCGCATTGTGGGCCGCGGCGCTGTGTGCGATCGCAACACCGATGATCGAACAATCGCTGCAGGTGCGGGGTTACGTACCCATGGTCGCGTGCATGACCGGAGCATTGGCGGCGGCGGCGAGGATTGATATCGCCGGCATCACCCGCCTGCGCCTGGCCGCATTAGCCGGTGGAGTGCTGGCGGCGATGCTCACGCATTATTTTGCCATCGGGGCGTGCGGCGCGTTGCTGGTTTATGCCATCATCGCCATGCGTGGGCGCGCGCGGATGCAGACCATCGCCGCCCTCGCCGCCGCAGCAGTTGTTTATGCAGTTGTCTGGGGACCGTTCCTGCTTCGACAGCGCGCCAACTTCGCGCTCAACCGAGAGTATCTGACAGAAAATTCGCCGCACCCCGTCCGATCGGGCCTGCAGCGCACGGCGCTGATGCCGGCGCGTTTCTTCAACGAGGTGAAGCCGCGCTCGACCATCCTGGCGATGGGGTTTGCGGCGATTTATGTTGTTCCGTTTCTGCTCGTCCGCCGCCGCCGCGCCATGCTGCTGCTGGGGCTTTGGCTTGCCCTTCCAGTGGCGATGGTATTGCTGCTCGACGTTAGTCGGCACACTCAACAGCTCACGCTCGTTCGCTACGTGCTTGTGGCCGCGCCGGCGGCTTATCTTGCGGTGCCGGCCATTGGAGCGCTGGCGACGCGACGGCGTTTGCTGGCCGCCGTGCTGCCCGGCGCGATGTTCCTTTCGTGCCTGCTCTCGATGGCGGTCGGCGAACCGTTCAACGCCAACCAGAGCGATCCGGGTGATTATCGCGCGCTCGCTTCGGCGTTTTCCGGCAGTGTGCGTGACCGCTGCGCTGTCGTGTTCATCGGGCAGTCTCGTGGCGATTGGTACGGCGGATGGCTTTATCTGGCATTCTCGCACTACGCCAACCGGTGGCCGCAATCGGCTGTCGTGCTTGTCGCGCCGCCGTCGCCGCGCCTCGCAGCCCAGCTTCAGAAATTCGACACGGTGTTGCTGGTCACCGGCCCGGGCTTCGAAGCCAATACGTGGTTTCCCGGCTTCGCTTCGCGCGTGGTAAGCACCGAACCCTATGTGGGCACGGTGCTGGAACTGAAGCCCGCGGTAAGTGAACCGGCGGAGGCGCGATGACCCAAGACGCCCTCGCAACAACCGCGCCCCCGACCGCGCCACCGACCGCGTCACCAACCGCCGCTCGGCGTTCGAAGCGCGGCGTATGGCTGTTGCTGCTGATTCTCATCATGGCGGCGGCGCTGCGATGGCACGCCTTGGCGCGCGAGTCGCTGGGGTTCGATGAACTGTTCAGCATTCATTTCGCCACCGCCCGCGGCCCGTGGGAAACGGCGCTGCCCTCGGGTGTATGGATGGAACCTGCGGTCGATCTTCTATCCGTCCAAGGCGCGCCGCCGTGGTGGCACATCTGGACCGGCATGGGCTACGACACGCACCCGCCTCTTCATCCGATCATACTACGCGCGTGGCTATTCACTTTCGGCCCGGGTGATGTGGCCGCGCGGCTCTTGAGCGTGGCCTGTTCGCTGGCGTGCATCCTCTTCGTCTTCGATGCGGCTCGGGTAGCCGGCGGATGGCGCGCCGGGCTGTGGGCTGCGGCCGTCGCGACGGTGATGGCTTCGCAGATTCAATACGCACAGGAAGTCCGCAGCTACATCATGCTGTCGATGCTGACGGCGGCGCTCCTCGCCGTCGCCGCACGCCTGATTGTGCTGGGCGCATCGTGGCGACGGCTCGCGGGTTTCGCGGGCATTTCATTGGCCATGATGCTCACGCATTACTTCGCGATCGGGGCGATTGTTCCCGTGGCCATCGTCACATTGATTGCACTCGAACGAGCATGGCGATGGCGACTCGCCGCATGTTGCGCCGCCGCCGCGCTTGTGTTTGCGATCTCGTGGGGGCCCTTCATGCTGGAGCAGCGCGGCAACTTCATCGCCAACATGGGATGGATCGCCGACGACGACCCCGGACTGCCGCTTCGCTCGCTGCGCCGAGCCGCGCTACTGCCCCTGCGGCTGCTGTTCGAGCCGGGCGGGCGCCTCATTGATGCCGCGGCAACCGGCCGTGGAATCTTGTGGATGACGCCATTACTGCTGCTCGTTGTTCCCGCGGCGCTGGCGGCAAAACATAGAACGACGTGGCTGTTTGTTGCCGGCGTGGTCGGGCCGATTGTGCTCGTCGCGGTCGCGGATATATCGCAGCATCGCCAGACGCTCAACCTCATCCGCTACACGCTGCCCGCCGGCGCGGGGCTTTGCTGCTTGATTGCGACTGCCGGAATCGGGCGATCACCGCTGCTATCAAACCTGCTTCCGGCCGCCGTGGTGCTCGGATGTCTTGGCGCGCTGCCTCGGGCGTGGGATGGCGATAAGCCCCTGTGGCGCGAGTACGTTCAAGCGGCAACCCGCGACCTCCAGAGAGGCGATGTGATCGTGCTCTTGCGCGAACCCGGCCGGGAATGGGCGGGCGCCTTGGTGTACATGGCCCTGAGCCGCTACATGCCCCCGATCAACTGCAGCGCGATCGTGCTCGACGGGCCGGCTTCACGCGAAACGATCGATCGCCTGCAGCGCCATCGGCGTATCGTCGTGATCAGCGAAGCGGCCAATCCGCCCATCGACCGTTATCTGCCCGGCCTGCCGGCGGCCACGGCAACATCGTGGATTCCTTATGCCGGAAGCTACGCGCACATCAGAATGAAGGATGCAGCGCCTGCTACGGCAACGTCACCGGCAACCGACCGGTGACCGTTACGACACGCGGCAGCGATGGTTGCGCATCGTTGTTGTGGTAGAAATGGAAGGTGCCGCTGATCCACGCCACGTCGCCACCGTCGACCTGCTGAAACTGCACCTTCACCTGAAACGGCTGCAGTTGTTTGCGGTTGCCTTCGAGGAAGATGCCGTTGGGTGAATCCTGTTTGTCGGAGTTGGGCGCTTCATAAACCCACACCTGCCCGCGGACGGTTGGCAGCGCGTCGTCGAACTCCATTTCAATATAGTAGCTGTTGCCCGCGTAATCGTCGTTGATGGCCTGCGGCGGGTCGTCACTCATCAGCAACGCCACCGTCTTGCCGTTGCGATCATCCACCACCAGCCGCGGCGGGGGAAATTCGCGCTGCTCGCCGTCGACGAGAATGATCACGGATGGACGAGTGGTCGGCGCAAGTTGAGGTTGTTGATCGGGCTTGACAGGCACAGCGGCCTCGGCGGCTGCTTGCGGTTTCGCGGAACCCTCGGCTTGTTTCGCCGAAGGTTCGCGCTCGCAACCGAACGCAGCGCCCAGCGCAATCGTAAGACAAAGGATGGTTTGCCCGAACCTCATCGCCAACGGCTACTATACCATACGACCATGAGCCGCGCCGTCCCCGCCGAGTCCGATATTCTTTGTGAAGCCTGTGGCTACACGCTCAACGGCCTGCCGGATTCATCCAACTGCCCGGAGTGCGGCGTGCCGATCGTCCATTCCACCACCGATGCCGGCCGCGGGCCGACGGGGTTTGAGCAGCGGTCGGGGTTGAGCAGTTTCATCGCCACGACGATCGCCGTGCTGCTGCGGCCCAAGCGGTTCTACCGTGGGTTGGCCACACGAACCGATCACCCCGCCGCCGAGTGGTTCGCCAAACGGCACCGACTCATCGCCGCGTTTTTGTTCTGCTCGGCGGCGATCGGATATGGGCTGTGGCTGGAGACCATCTCGCGCCGCCCGCGCAGGTTTGACGGCGGCGATATCATGGGGCTGGTGCTTCTCTACTTCGTCGCATCAATTTTGCTTTACTATTTTATGGGTGTCCTCACACGGTTCGCCGGCTGGCTCAGCAGTTGGGAAGGCGCGTTCTGGGGAATGCGCCTGCCGCGCGCCGTCGTGCAGCGATGCTTGAACTATCACACCGCGTGCTATCTGCCGATCGGCCTTGTGGCCAGTGGCGTGGTGTGGGGCTACCGGTGGCTGTTGCAAACCGGCGCGGTCTCGCCCGCGACGGGGTTGAACTTTGCATACACGCTTTGTTCGGTCGTGGTCATCTCCGCAGGCTATCTGTTCTGGATGTACATGACCGCCATGCGGCAAACGCGGTATGCGAATGTGTGACGTTGCTCCCTCTCCCGGTACGCCGGGAGAGGGGGTAGGATTTAATCATGCTCGCTTTCAGTTCATCGCCGCGCTTCGTCGAACACGAAACAGGCTCGCACCATCCCGAACGCCCGGATCGCATTCGCGCGATCTATCGCGCGCTCGCGGATTCTCAATTGATCGGGCACGACCCATTCCCCGAATTTCAACTCGACACCGGCCTGAAACTGCTGGGCAAACCAAAGCTGCTCGAACTAGCACCCTCACCGGCGGACGAAAAGTGGGTTCTGCTCAGCCATCCGCAACAGCACCTCGACGCCATAAAAAGAGTATGCTCGCTCGGCGGCGGGGTGTTGGATCAGGGCGATACGCGCGTTGGTTCCGTCAGCCACGACACCGCCATGCTCAGCCTCGGCAGCGCGCTCACCGCCGCGGATGCCGTGATGACCGGCAAGGCCCGCCGCGCCTTCAGCGCCGGTCGCCCGCCGGGGCATCATGCCGAGCCGGAACGGGCGATGGGTTTTTGCCTCTATTCCAATGTCGCGATCGCGGCGCGTTACATTCAAAAGAAGTACAGCGTGAAGCGCGTGGCGATCGTAGATTTTGATGTGCATCACGGCAACGGCACACAGGCATGCCTCGAAGACGACGCAAGCATTTACTTCATCAGCCTGCACCAGGACCCTGGCACTTGCTATCCGGGCACCGGCCACGCGTGGGAAATCGGCGTCGGGCCAGGGCGAGGATACACACTCAACATTCCGTTCGACCCCGGCGCATCGGATGAAGACTACCTTGACGCGATCAAAACCCGAGTCGTTCCGGTGTTGGACGATTTCCGTCCGGAAGTGCTGCTGATCAGCGCCGGATTTGACGCCCATCGCGACGACCCGCTGGCGCAAATCAACTTAAGCGACGAGTGCTTTGAATTAATGACACGATTGCTCGTGGCCGTCGCCGACCAGCAATGCCGCGGGAGAGTCATCAGCGTGCTGGAAGGCGGGTACAATCTTGCGGCGTTGGGACGAAGCGTGGTGCGGCATTTGATTGGGATGATGTGATGATTGTTGGTTGTTGGTTGTTGGTTGCGAGTTGTTGGTTGTTGGTTGTGAGTTGTTGGTTGGCCGATGTGAAGCGAAGATGTGCCGGCTACTGATGCCCGATTCGACAACCCACAACTCACAACCTACAACCTACAACTGGCAACCTACAAATCACGATCAACCACCATGACCATCGTCGACGCTCATCTCGACCTCGCCTACAACGTCACCCGAGGGCGTGACCCGCGACAACCGGCGGCGCTGCAGCCGTTTGTCGATAACGAGTATGCCACCGTCGGCCTCCCCGACCTGCGCGCCGGCGGGGTTCAACTGGTGTGCGCGACGATCTTCTGCTCACCCGCCAACTACAAATCCAGCGGTTACCGCACCGCCGACGAGGCTCGCGCGCAGGCGTTACAACAACTGGGCACTTATCAGCAGTGGATCAAAGAAGGGGAACTGACGTTTGTCACACGTAGTACGGGTTTCCAACCCGTTCTGCAGGAATTGAAGAATGGGTTGGAAACCCATGCTACGAATGCAATTCTTCTCCTTGAAGGCGCTGATGCGCTGCGCTCACCGCAGGATGTTCAGGCATGGTTCGACATGGGCCTGCGCATCGTCGGCCTTGCGTGGAAGCGCACCCGCGCCGCCGGCGGGACGGGTGAGCCGGGCGGACTCTCCGACGAAGGTCGCGCACTGGTCAAGGAATTCGACCGGCTGGGTATCATTCATGACGCCTCACACTTGGCCGAACAGGCGTTCTGGGATTTGATGGAGCTTTCGCCCGGCCCCGTCATCGCCAGCCACAGCAACTGCCGCGCGATCGTGCCGACCGATCGTCAGTTGACCGACGACATGATCAAAACCATCGCCCATCGCGGCGGGGTGATCGGCATCAACTTCTACGACAAGTTCCTGCTCCCCCCCGCCGCCGCCGGCAAACGCCGTGCGACACTCGGGGATGTTGTCGCGCACATGAAGCACATCTGCGACCTGACCGGCTCTGCAAACCATGTGGCCATCGGCACCGACATGGACGGCGGCCTCGGCCGCGAGCAAATTCCGGAGGAAGTCGCCACCAGCGCCGACTTAAAGAAACTCGCGCCCGCCCTGGCCGCAGCCGCCTTCGGCGATGCGGACGTGAAGAAGATCATGGGCGAGAACTGGTTGCGGTTCTTCGGCGAACATCTCGCATGACCATTCGAATTCTTTCCCACGAATCTACACGAATCTACACGAAAAGAAGACGAATGAATTCGGTCATGCAAAGCGCGGTGGCGTTACTTATTGCTTTGTAGTCAACGGTGGGGCAGACATTCCTGCCTGCCCCACTTGGAAATGAGCGTGAATTGATCCTCACCATCGGCACATCGCTCGCCCTCGCCCGCAGCATGGAGTTTGACCGGCTGACTGTCGGCGACGTGAATCGCGCCGTCGCGGTGCGCGTCAACGCCGCGGGGAAGAGCGTTAACGTGGCGCGGGTGTGTCATGCGCTGGGCGAGGCGGTCGTCGCCACCGGCGTCGCAGGCGGGCATACCGGGCGCGAGCTTTGCGATGAACTATCGCGGGCCGGGGTCGCACACGATTTTGTGCAAACCGCATTGGCCACACGCGTCTGTGTCACCTTGATTGATCGCGCCACAATGCAAGCCACCGAACTGATCGAAGAAGCCCCGCCGTTAAGCGATCGCGAGTCGGATGAATTGTGGGCGAAGTTACTTGAGCTTGTCGCCAGCGCGAAGGTGGTGGTGATGAGCGGCACACTGGCGCCGGGCGTGCCCGCGGGTTTTTACGCCATGATCGCCAAGCTCGCCGCCGACGCCGGGGCGATGGCGATCGTTGATGCCAAGGGGTCGCCGTTGGAACTTTCACTCGCCCAGCGGCCGTACTGTGTGAAACCCAACCGTGCAGAATTGGCCGAGACGCTCGGTGAATCCATTGAAACCGACGCGCAGTTGATGCAGGCGATGACAACCCTGATCGCCCGCGGCGCGCGAAGCGTTGCGGTGACCATGGGCAAAGATGGCGCAATATACAGCGACGGCATCCGCTTCTGGCGTGCAGCCGCGCCGCAAACACAGGTCGTCAGCCCCATCGGCAGCGGCGACGCGTTTGCCGCCGGCCTCGCCGTCGCCGCCGCCCGGCAGCTTGATCCACCCGCCACGCTCACACTGGCCATGGCGTGCGGCGTGGCCAACGCAATGACCCCTCAAGCCGGATTCGTCGAAGCGCAAGTTGTGCACGATTTGATGGCACGAATTGCTGTTTCGGCCCAATAATCTACGGCCGCCGGCACTTAAGTATTGTGGATTTTGATGCGCGTCGGTAGCGGCACGCTCGATTTGGCGTTAGGCTTTCCCGTTGTTACTTCTCATTCTGCCGCCTGATCGATTGCGGGTTCCATTCCCGATAGGCCACCGCATTTGATCACGCACTGTTGAAGGCCTTTTCCCGGACGGCATTGATGCGCGTACTGCTGCTGTATCCAAAATTCCCGTCAAGCTTCTGGTCGTTCGAAAAGACGATCGAACTGCTCGGCCGTAAAGCCATGCTTCCCCCACTCGGATTGGTAACCGTGGCAGCGATGCTGCCTGCCGATTGGGAGTTCAAGCTCGTCGACCGAAACGTTCGCGAGGTTACTGAAGCCGAATGGGAATGGGCTGAGATTGTCATGCTCTCGGCCATGATCGTGCAGAAGGCCGACATGCACGCGCAGATTCAGGAGGCCAACCGCCGCGGGAAGCCGACGGTGGTCGGCGGACCCTACCCGACGGCGATCCCCGAAGACATGCACCGTTCCGGCGCCGATTTTCTGGTTCTGGATGAAGGGGAAATCACCATTCCCCTGTTTCTCGAAGCATTGGCCCGCGGGGAAAAACGCGGCACCTTCCGATCCGACGGCGTGAAGCCCGATGTGACGCTGACCCCTATCCCGCGCTTCGAACTGCTCGAACTCGATGCTTACGCCGAGATGTCGGTGCAGTTTTCCCGCGGCTGCCCGTTTATGTGCGAGTTCTGCGACATCATCGTCCTTTACGGCCGCAAGCCGCGCACCAAAGCGCCGGCGCAAATCCTCGCCGAGCTGCAGGCGCTGTACGACCTCGGCTGGCGGCGCAGCATTTTCATGGTGGATGATAATTTCATCGGCAATAAGAAGAACGTCAAAATCCTCTTGAGAGAATTACTGCCGTGGATGGTCAGCCACGGCTACCCATTCTCGTTCGCCACCGAAGCCTCGGTCGATCTGGCGCAGGATCAGGAAATGATGGACCTGATGCGCGCCTGCAACTTCGGCGCGTGCTTCCTCGGCATCGAAACGCCCGATCCGGAAAGCCTCAAGCTCACCAAGAAAACGCAAAACAACCGCGACCCGCTGGAAGAATCGGTCGCCAAAATCGCCAAATCGGGCATTCAGGTGATGGCGGGCTTCATCATCGGCTTCGACAACGAAAAACCCGGCGCCGGCCAGCGCATCGTCAGCTTTGTCGAGCAGACCGCCATTCCCATGGCCACGTTCAGCATGCTGCAGGCGCTGCCCGATACCGGCCTTTCCAAACGCCTCGCCGCCGAAGGAAGATTGATCGAGAACCAGGGCGGCGACATCAACCAGACCACGCTGCTGAACTTCATTCCCACTCGGCCGGTGGAGCAGATTGCCAAAGAATACGTCGACGGCTTTTGGGCGCTGTACGACCCGATCAAATATCTCGACCGTACCTTCCGCCACTTCCTCATGCTCGGGCAGGCCGATTTTCCGAAGAAGCCCAAGTCGGCCAAAAAGAAACTCGACCGCGGCAACCTCAACGCTTTGCGGACCATTCTCTGGCGGCAAGGCGTCATCCGCAAAACCCGCTTCATGTTCTGGAACCGCCTGTGGCAAATGTGGCGCAAAAACCCCGGCGGCATCTCCAGCTACCTCTCCACCTGCTCGCACGCGGAGCACTTCCTGTCGTACCGCGAAATGGTGAGAACTGAAATCACGCAGCAACTCGAAGTGTGGCGCGCCAGCCAGCCGACCGAAAACGGAGAAACACCCGTCGCCCGAAATGTGGCGAGATCGTTGCCGGTGTTGCAGGCTTAAACCGGTGAATAGTCGGGGTGGCAATTCGGGGTGCCGATTTGGGTGCCACGATATGGCTCTGGGGCCATGTCGTGGCACCCGTTTTTACACGTCAATCCAGCTCTTTCACAACGACGCTAAACCAGCTTCAATTCCAACCGTCCCGGCCGTTTGCCGAGCGTGCGCTCTAGCGCCAGGTCGTGCGCGTCGTGGTAGTGGCTTACCAGGCGATCCCAATCAAACAGGTCGCTCAGGCGTTCGACGCGGTTGCGCATTTCGATGCGTTGTCGGCGGTTGAGGGAGCAGAATTGCATCAGGTAATCGACCATGCTGTTGCACGTATCTTCAAACCCGCGCTCGCGGCGGTTGAGGACGACGATGCCGTTGTCGTCGTGCCGATCAATATGCCGCTGCACGTACGCGCCGAAACCACTCAAGTCAGTGGTGACCGCCGGCACACCCAGGGCGACGGCTTCGAGCGGGGTGTAACCCCACGGCTCGTAGTAGCTCGGGAAAATGCCCAGGTGACACCCGCGCACAAAGCTGTCGTAGTCCAGGCTGATGAGCGGGCTGGTGGCGCTCAAAAATTCGGGATGGAAGACGACTTTCACCGGATCATCGGCGGCGTTAAACAGCCGGCGGTGGCGCAGGTGGGTGATGACCGGGTCGCCGGCATCGTCGGCGAGGTCGTGCGTCACGATCAACGGTTGTCTCGGGCTGCGCCAGGCATGCATGGCGCGCTTTAACTTCACCGAAGCATCGGGCGTAATGAGATCGCTCAGCGCCGGCAACCGCCCGGTGAGCGCGCTTTGCAATAGCCGCTTGCCCATCGCGCGCTCCTGCTCGGCGCAGGTGTTCTGCAACTCTCGAAACTGAGCCTGACTGCGCAACGCCTCGACATTAAAATGCCGGTTAGCAGCCCGCGTAATGATGAACGCGACGATGGTCGGCGGATCGGAGACGTGCTTCAGCCGCTGATTCAATCGGTGCAGCGACTCTAAAAACAGATCCATCCCTTTGTTCTTGTACTCGTATCGCCCCGATGTGAAAACGTACAGCGTGCGGTCGAGATCAAACGTATAGCTGGGGAAAAAATGCCCCATGACAAATTGGTGAATGCGCTCTTTGTATTGCGCGTGCAGGTTCTGAAACTCGTGCAGCGCATGAAAGCGCGTGAGGTTCAGGCCGTTGGGGGTGATGACGTCGGCCGACCGACCGAGCAATTGCGTCGCTTCCGAATTAGTGACTTCACTGACCGTCGTAAACACCACCGAAGAGTGCGCCGCAGCCTTCTCGATCTGGTGTCGGGGGAGGATGCGATATTTGTCCGCGAGCTGGTCGCCATTGAGGAACGGCAGGTGGTCGTAAAAATTGGGGTTGTCGCTGGCCAAATACCGCCCGAGCAGCGTCGCGTGTGTGGTAAACACCGTGGTGACCGGTAACCCAAGGTGCGCAATCCGCGGCACCGCCGCCCCGCCCATCCACTCGTGGAAGTGGGCGAGGACCGGTTGCTCGCCTTTTACTTCGCACAGCGCGCGGAAAAATTCGGTGACGGTAAAGCCGAACGCGACCACGTCGTTCACTTCGCCGTCGCCGTCGGGCACGGCAATGCCGTGGTCTTTCCAGAAGAGATACTTGTCTTCGCCGAGCCGGCTGTAGCGCGAACGATGGTCCAGCAGAATCACCCGCGGGCGACCGGCGATGAGCCAGCGGCCGTAGTGGCAATTGATGCCTTGGGCGCGCAGGCGGTCGAGCACGTCGCGGATCACGCCGTCGGTCGGACGCTCTTCAAATTCCAGCGCCGCCGTAGCGGGGTTGTAGGGGCCGATGAGGCAATAGCGGTCGCCCCATCGCGCGATCATGGCGGTGGCTTTGCTGCGCAGTACGGTGTAAATGCCGCCGAGCTGCCAGCAAACTTCCCATGCACATTCAAAAAGCAATGGCGGAACCGGCACATGCACCGGATCGCTGGGCGGGTTCAGCATTGGCTCATCGGCCTGCGGCAAACCCAGGTTGGCAAACGGCGACGCGGTGCGCTGTGTTTCGATGTCGGGGGCGATGGTGTGGGACAAGGAAGGCGGTTCAAGATGAACCGGACCAATTTCGGCGGGAAATACGGGCCGGGCGACTTCAGTTTTGGTCGGCGCGATCAACGGCGCGATCACCTTCGGCGGCGTCGCGACGATCATCGGCGACGGCAGCGGCGCTATCGGCTGCTTGACGGATGCACCGTTGGCCGACGGCTTGCCGACCTTCGCAACCTTCGCGACGACCGCCGCTTCCGATCGCTTCTTTGCCGGTTCCTCTTTAACCTTGGATTGCCCTACTCGTTTAGCCATACACCTTGGTGATTATCACGCGCCACCCCGCCTTTCTGCAATCTCAAACCAAGCCTGCGCCACGACTTTCGCGCGATGGCATCATGGTGCTCACCCCGATGGCGGCGCATACTACGATTGTCATGGGAAAGTGGATCTTCGCAATATTGTTCGGCGGGGTGGCATCGGTGTTCATTATTGCCGGCGCGGGACTGGCCTGGAAACAGCACGATACCGTCCAAAACGCCCAGCCGGTGCTGGCGACCATTACCGGCTCTGAGGTCGTCGCCTCAACCTACTCCAGCAAAGGCCGCCGCCGCACGCGATACAACGCCAAGATCAATTATGACTACACCGTTGCCGGCCAGCGCCATACCGCCGACGACGTCTATCCCGGCGCGATGATTGTGAGCGGCGCTTCGCCTCATGCCCTGGTCGGCATGTTCCCGGTCGAGAAAACCGTCGAAGCGTTCTACGATCGGCGCGACCCCAAAACCGCTTTTCTGATCAAGCACCACGACTTCGGACCCTACCTGTTCATCCTGTTTCCAATGCTTCACCTGAGCATCGGCCTGGGCGTGGCGTTGGCCGGTGGGTTGACCAAAAACAAACCGCCGGTCGCCAAAGGCAAGGGCAAATGGGAACTGCCCACCGGCGTGCCGATTGCGAAGAAGTTCAACAACGCCGCCGTCCTGGCCGGCGTGTGGTGGATCGTGGGCGGGCTTGCCGTCGCGCACTTCTTCTCGGTGGCCGAGAAGCCCTACGACCAATTCCCGCTGTGGGCGTCGGGGATTTATCTCGCCGTCGGCATCATTCCGCTGTGGATCGCGCTGCATTACTTCAACTTGCAACAAAAGTTCAGCGACGCCGTCGTAACCACCGACGGCCATCCCGCGCTACGCGGCCATCCGCTCAAACTCAGTGTCAACCTCCCCTTGGCCGGCGGGGGAAGGATCGAATCGGCGATCGCCACGCTCGTGTGCCGCGCCACAATCAAAACGCGTGCCGGCGGCAAAACGCGCACCAGCACCAGCGATGTCTGGACGGACGAACAAGCGTTCGCGCGATCGCAAGACATCATGAGCGACCGCACCATCACCGGCGACGTGCAGTTTACCCTTCCCGACGATCAACCGCCGTCATCGCCTAAAGTGAAAGGCGGCTATCCTGTGCATCAGTGGGAAGTGCGGCTGCACGTCAAACGCGCCGGCCCGGATTACAAGGCGCGCTTTCCCATTGAGGTGATCTGATCTTCAATCTCCCCATCCTGGTACGCCGGGTGAAGGAGTCCGATGGTGGTGCAACTTGCGCAATGTTGTTTGGCTCATCGTCCGCCTGTGGAGCCTGCCGACATCCCTGCTCGGGCTGGCCATCGTCGCCGTCACCCTTTTCACCCGCGGGCGGGCGGGCATACACACCGGCGTAATCGAAGCGCACGGCGGCTTTGCGTCACTGTTGCTTCGCCGGTTTACGCTTCTTCCGGGCGGCGCCAGCGCGATGACACTCGGCCATGTCGTCATCGCCCGCACTGCTGAAACGCTGGCCACCACCCGCGCGCACGAGCGTGTCCACGTTCGCCAGTGCGAGCGGTGGGGACCGTTCTTTCTTCCCGCTTACGTCCTATGTTCGGTCTGGATTTTCCTCCGCCGCGGGGATGCCTATCGCGACAACCCCTTCGAGCGCGAGGCGTTCGAGAACGGTTAGCGTTCGATGGCCGTGGTCAATGGTGAGAGCAATGAAGCCGGAATATTCCACCAGTTCCTGCGTTCTGACTTTCAACACCACAACGTCGTAGGGTGGAATTTGGATCGGAGCAATCGTATGTATGTTCGTTTAACAATCGCAGGTCTGCTTTTGGCTGGGCCGCAACTCGTATCGGCCGGGTTTTATTCGACCAATGTAACAACCTTGATGCGCGGCGCAATTCAGGGACAGAACGTCGCCACGCCGGTGCCGGGGGCATCGCTGCTGTTGATGAAGGACGGCCAGGTCATTTACCACCAAGCGTTTGGCGTTACATTTCTGAACGACATTCACCAGGTCGATTCATCCACCAAGGCACTCAGCGGTGCGGCGTTTCTTTCGCTCACTGATTCGGCACCGTCACCCTTTTCGCTCGATACAACACTGGCGACATACGTTCCCGGTTTCAACGCCACCGCCGATAAGGCCGGCATCACTGTGCGCCAGGCGTTTTCCCATTCGTCGGGCTTACCGGGCAGCGAAACCGGCGGCGGGCTGGGCAACCCGAACATCACGCTTCAGCAGTCGGCGGCGCAGATATCGAGCCTGCCGCTCGCGTTCGGCCCGCCGGGCAGCAACTTTGCTTACGGAGGGCTGAGCATGCAGGCCGCCGGCGCTGCCGGCGAAGTCGCTGCAGGGGTGCCGTGGACGCAACTGGTTGGTGACCGTATTCTTTCGCCGCTGGGCATGAACAGCACGCAGTACACTATCGCCAGCGAAACCAATCCGCGCATCGCCGGCGGCGCAGCGTCCACCGGGCGCGACTTCGCACAACTCATGGAAATGCTGCGCGGCGGCGGCGTGTCGCGCACCGGGCAGCGGGTCCTCTCGCAGGCGGCGGTCGACCAGATGTTCACCCGGCAAACCGCCGGCGATATCACCCTTCAAAACTCTCCACTGAATTCCGTCGACTACGGCATCGGCGTCTGGCTCGACCGCCGCGACTCCACCGGAAACCTGGAGCAGGCGCTCGCCTCGGGAGCACGCGGGTTTTCAAGCTGGATCGACTTTCCCAACGGCGTGGTCGGCGTGTTTGCGACCGATAGTACGTCGGCGCAGAACATCGTGCCGTTTCTTGACCTAATGCGCGATGAAGTCGATCTGCAGGTGAACACGATGGTTCTCGACGGCGATACGAACTTGAGCAACAATGTCGATCTGGACGATTTTTCCACCCTCGCCGCCAACTTCGGCCGCGGGCAGCGGCTGTGGGAACAAGGCGACTTCACCGGCGACGGTTTTGTAACACTCAACGATTTCACCACTTTGGCCACCCACTTCGGACAGGCCACAACCCGCGCCCCAACGACAGTACCCGAACCGGCGTGTCTGACCGTCGTACTCGCAACCACGGCGACGCTGTTCCGTCAAAAAAAAGGAAGTCGGCATTGAGAATGTAGGGGACAAGCGGGCGAAGGGACTCGAACCCTCAACGGCCAGCTTGGAAGGCTGGCGCTCTACCAATTGAGCTACACCCGCGAAGAGCGTGAAGCTACGTCAATTCCCGCAAATGTCAAAGCAATAGGCGCCCGCCGCCACGGAGCGACAGGGCAATCGCCTATGGCCCGAATTACAAGCCGCAAGCGTCAGCGACCGGTGGTATCGCTGCGGGAATCGGGTTGCTGACGCTCGCCGCTCGTCATCTGCGGTAGCCCTGGGATCCAACATTGATCGTCACTGATTTTTGTTGCATGGCGGCGGTCGGATGAGGTAGGCTCTCACCGGCGACTGATCCGTCGCCCAACTCCCGTTCGCCCGCCGCCTCTGGGCAAATTGAGGGATCAAAGGAGAGCTGGCCTCTTTCGGATCCGTGTGATTTCCCTCTTGATTCAAGAGGGTGTTCCAATCGGGCTGATGCTTTCGTGCGAGGCGGGCACGGGGGTGTTGGCATGAACCGAAGGAACCACTCATCATGACCCGACAGCGTGACTTCAAGTCGCTCGTGCGCGAGCGCATGGAAAAGACCGGCGAACGTTACACCACCGCCCGGGCACAACTCCTAAAAAAACTCAACCCACCTGCCGACGCGAATGAATGTCCCGGATTGCTCCCGGGCTACGATCGCTTCGGAGGAGTGTGCGACGACACCGCGGTGCTCACCAACATGTTGCGGCAAGCAGGGATTAAAAATCCGCTGAGCAAGCAGCCGTTTGACGAAACCACGGTAAACGGCCTGTGCGGCGGGCCGGGGTTTTTGTATGCGGCGTTTGAATACAAGGGCTGGCCGCCCATGCTCACGATGGTGCTGCGCAGCCGATCGATGCCCGATGTGTATATCGGCGAAGGATTGAAGCGCCTCGGCGTGAAATTTACGGAGAAGCAATCGTCCACACCCAAAGCCGCCCGCAAGACACTCGATGACGCGCTTTCCGCGGGCAAGGCGGCGATGTATAGTCGATAATGCCTCGCTGCCGTGGTACGGCTTGCCGAAGGAGTTTGTGGGCATGGGGCCGCACATCGTCTGCGCGGCCGGGCACGAGGGCGATCACGTGTGGCTAGACGATCGCTCGCCGCGGCCAATGCGGGTTGCCTTTGATGTGCTCGCTGACGCGCGGGCGCGATACCGCGCGGGCAAGTCGCGGCTGATTACGGCCGGGGGGCGGGTGTGGTATGCCGATTTTCTGGAATCGACCGCTGACTTGATTAGCGCGCCTTTGCTGAAGGAAGCCGCCAAGGCGTATCGGCAGGCGGGCGCGCGCTTCGCGGAGATCGCGCAGATCATTGCCGACTGCGGCGATCCGGCAATTACCAAATCATGCGAACTAGCCGACCGCCGGGCCGAACTGCGCGATAACCTTCACAACGCCTCGACCGACGCCTCCGCCGACGAGTTCCGCCAAATGTGGCTGCGCCGCAGCAAGCTGGGCGGCGAGTGCAAACTGACAAAAGACGCGGCTAGCGCTATTTTCGGAAAGATTGCCCAGGTTGCCGAAAAACTGCTCAACGCCGAACGGTCGGCCGCAGAGCAGCTTGAACGGGTCGAATAAGCCAGACGTGTCGTCGTCGGGGAGAAATTTTGCTAGGCGCGGCATCCGCAGAAGTGTATTTACATGTTTCGCGGCCGATTTTGACCATTGACGTGACGTATTCGAACGAGGGAGAAAGACCATGAAAATGTCGTACCACCCTGCCGCCGCAACGCTGGTTGCCGCGCTTGCATTGTCATCGCCGGCCGACGCGGTCTCGCTCGGAACCGCCACCGTCACCAACGCCAACCATTTCGGTTATTACGGTTTTGCGTCCACGTCGGCGAACAACACCAAGCGAACCATCGGGCCATTTACGGGCGTCGCCAAGCGCATCACGGTTTCCGGCACTCTGACCAAGGTTCATCCCGACGCATGGGCCAAGAGCCTGCGCGTGTTGCCGTCAGGCACTGGCTTGGCGGTGACTCAGCCGTGGTTTCAGTTCAGCGATCAGTATGCTTTCACCGGAACGATTCCGGTGAGCGCCACAATCTACGCGCCCGGCGGCATTGATGCATCCAGGCCGATGAACCTGGAAATGTATTCGATCGACTCTGAGGGCTTCGTGCCCGGAATCGACGGACGATCGACGCTCACTTATACGTTCGAAAGCGATTTCGCCCCCGGTACCGCGGAGTTTTCCGGCAAGCTCGAATCGGGCGATCCCACGTTCAATCGTCCGGTGCAGGTCGAAACCAGTCCTCCGGGTTTTAGTTCGCCGTTTCTGACGAACCGATTTCCGTATTACGACGTGCAGCCGTTTCATGTCGCGACCGCCGGAAGCTATACGATGGTGAGTGCCAACGAATTCGAATCGGCGGCGGCGGTGTATGGCGGCAATTTCAATCCGGCCAGCCCGCTTTCCAACCTGTTGCGGGCGCTGGGCCAGACCGCCAACGTGCTGCGCAACCCGTCGTTCAATAGCCTGCCGTTCGACGACGATGCCACCGGCGGCACGTCGATCACGCTGAACCTCACGCCCGGCGTGCAATACTTTTTCGTCACCACGGCGTTTGCGTTCCCCGGCACCGAACCGGACGGCGGGCCGTTCGTGGGGGATTACAGCAACATCATCACCGGCGCGGGAAACGTGACGCTCGGCGTAGTCCCTGAACCCGGCGGCATGTTGCTTGCGATCTTGTCGATCGCCGTGGGAACGCTCCGCCGCCGGCGCGTCACTACACGAGCATTTCCCTCGGCGATTTTTCGAACGATGGCGAGGTGATTTTCAGCGGCACTCAATGCGCGCGCGAAAGAACTCCGCCGAATCGCGCAGCGTCGGCGCGAGCCAGCGGAAGGGAAACGCCAGCGCCGCTACGACTTCGACATGGGCTTTCTTAGGATATTCGATCAAACGCGCCTCTCCCCCGGCGGAGCGGATTCTTTCGGCCAGCCTGGTGGCATTACGCGGCAAGACCGTTTGATCGCGTAAGCCGTGAATGAGGAGCATCGGCGGCGCTTTGCCGTCGACGAAATGGATCGGCTCGATCTTCGGATCGGGTGTCGCTTGGCCGGGCACCATCGCAAATACGCCGCGCTCGGTCGCACCGGGAATAAAGTCGTATGGTCCGGAGAGCGCCGCCGTCGCGCAGATGGCGGTGCGATCGAGGCCGACATCGTTCAGATAGTGTTCATCCAGTGTGAGCAGTGCCGCAATATGCGCGCCTGCGGAATGGCCCATGAGGTAAATGCGTTGCGGATCGCCGCCGAATTCGGCGATATGGTCGTGCACGAACCGAATGGCCGTTGCGCCGTCTTCAACAAATTTGGGAAATGTCACTTCCGGGTAGAGGCGGTAGTCGGGCAGCACGGCGATGAATCCGCGCGACGTCAGCCCCTCGGCGGCGAAGCGGTAATTCGCCTTTTCGCCTTCGCGCCAGAATCCGCCGTAGAAAAAAATGACGACAGGTTTGGGAGTTTCTTTGCCGCGCGGAACGTAAACGTCCAATTTCAGCCGCTTGGCCGAACCATAGGCGATATTTTTAGTGAGCTTATATCCGCAGGAGGGAATCAGCGGATCGAGAAGTTGAAATGTGGTGCAGCCAGTGATACTCACGGCGGGCATTAAAATGACGAGTGACGGCAACACACCCGCAACGCGCGGCCGCCATTTCAGACCGGCGGCGAACCAGATCCACGCGATGAAAACGAATTGAAGCGGCAGTCGGAGCCAAAGAAGCCATCGGCCGGATCCCATGCCAATGAATCGCTCGGGATGCATCGCCATGTAAATATTCGCCGGAAACACCGCGACCAAAAGCGCGATCAATCCCCAACCCGCCGACCGGCGCAAAGGGGCAATCAATAGCCCGATGCCCCCGGCAATCTCGCACACGCCGCTGACGGCCACAAGCATTGTCGGCGCGGGAAATGCCGGCGGAATGATCTGCTCGTAGAACGCGGGGTTCACAAAATGATTGATTCCTGCCAGTGCAAACGCAATGGCGGCGATCCAACGCAAAGCGATTCGCAAATACCCAGACGGTTGTTGATTGATGGGCATGAATGCACGGGCCGGCGAGCAACTAAAATCGGCTCATGTGATAAACCATCCATGCCGACGCGTTAAGACAGCAGCATCTCCAACTCTTCGCGCCCCATCGAGCTGATGAGCGAGTTGTCGGCGGTGATGATGGCGTCGGCCAGGGCGCGTTTGGCCTTTTGCAGTTCGAGCACTTTTTCTTCCACCGTGTCTTTGGCGATCAGCCGGTAGGCGAACACCTGCCGCGTCTGGCCGATGCGGTGGGTGCGGTCGATCGCCTGCTGCTCCACGGAGGGGTTCCACCACGGGTCGAGCAAAAACACGTACTCGGCCTGCGTGAGGTTCAGGCCAAGCCCGCCGGCTTTGAGGCTGATGAGGAACAGCTTGCAATCCGGATCGTTCTGAAACCGGCGCACGCGCGCCTGGCGGTCGGTGGTTTTGCCGTCGAGGTATTCGTAGATCACCCCGCGGGCGTCGAGTTTTTTGCGGACGATCGAAAGGAAGCTGGTGAACTGGCTGAACACCAGAACCTTGTGACCTTCATCAATCACTTCTTCGACCTGCGGAATGAGCGCGTCGAGCTTGGCGCTGGATTCATTCACCCGCGATTTGTCGATCAACCCGGGATGGCATGCGGCCTGACGCAGGCGCAGCAGCGCTTCGAGAATCAGCATTTTTGATTTGCCGATTCCCTGCTGATCCACCTGCTGCAACAAATTCACTCGGTAGTGCTCGCGCAGTTCGTTGTATAGCTGGCGCTGTTCTTTATCGAGTTCGCAGTGCAGTGTTTGTTCGAGCTTGTCGGGCAGTTCCGGCGCCACCTGGGCTTTGGTTCGCCGAAGGATAAATGGCCGAAGCGCCTTGGAAAGCACTTCGCGACCGCTGCCCTCGATGCTCCCGCCGGTGCTGATGGCTTTGAACGCGCTGGTCGTTCCGAGCAGGCCCGGGTTGAGGAACTCGAACAGGCTCCACAGTTCGCCCAAATGGTTCTGCACCGGCGTGCCGGACAGCGCCAGCCGATGGCTGCCGTTGAGGATGCGCACCGCCTTGGCCGATTCGCTCTGGCTGTTTTTGATCGCCTGGGCTTCATCGAGCACGATATAGTCGAAGGGAATATCCTTCATTTCCGCCGCGTCGCGGCGCACGGTGCCGTAGGTGCTCAGCACTAAGTCGAAGCTCTTGAAACCGTCTTTGGGAATCGACCGCTGCGCGCCCGAATGATCGAGCACGCGCAGATTGGGCGTGAACTTTTCGGCTTCGGCCACCCAGTTAAAAATGAGCGACCGCGGGACGACAACCAGCGACGGCTTATTCGTGCCGTCAACCTTTCGCTGCTGCAGCATCGCCAACACCTGAATGGTCTTGCCAAGGCCCATGTCGTCAGCCAGGCATCCGCCGAAGCCGAGCTCGCGCAGGAACGTGATCCAGCCGAGTCCGTCCTTTTGGTAATGGCGCAGCTCGCCAATAAATTCTGCCGGCGCTTCGGCGGCGGCGATGCCGCTGAATTCGTCGAGTTGCTTGCGAAGCTTGGCGAACGATTCGTCCCAGGTCGCTTCGGGTACGGTCGCCAGTAAAGCATCGAGCAGGCCGACCTGCTTCTTGCTGAACTTAATCTGCTCGCCGTCGACTTCGCCCATGGAGGCGAGCAGGCCGTATTGCTGAAGCCAGTCTTCGGGCAGCACGCCGAACGTGCCGTCGCCGAGTTGGATGAGCTTTTCGCCGCTCTTGGCCGCCGCCAGCAGTTGCGGGAGTGTGGCCGATTCGCCGTCGAAATCGATTCCACCGGACAGTTCCAGCCAATCGATTCCGCTGGCCACGCGCACGTTGAACTTCCCGCCCCGGCGGTAGAGTTTTCCTTCGGCTTCGACGAGCCACCCGTGCGATACCAGCGCAGAAACGATGCGGCCGAGTTTGTTGGCCGGCAACCGCCAGGTGTCGTCGTTTAGGTGCGATTCGCTGGGACGCAGTCCCAGTGTCGTCAGCATTTCGCCGGAGGCCAGTTCAAGATCGCGATCGCGCCAAAGCAGCCGTGCCGAGGCCGCGTCGTACATCGCCGGGCGCAACGGTCGCCAGGGCACTTTCGCGCCGGCGTAGTCGAAGTTCAATTCGGCGATGAGCCGGTTGGCCGGTCCCGCGCCGGGTCGGGCAATGGTGAGCTTGGGCCGCGGGGTGACGCGCGCCTCGGTCAATTCATAACCAGCAGGCAGATCAAGTTGCGGCAGCCGCGGGAGGCTGAAGAGCTCGCCAAGCAATGCGGGAATCTGGGCTTCTGGAACGAACGTGTTGGTTTCGCTGCGCAGCAGAGCGATCAGGTCGAACGCGCCGCCGTCGTCGAGCTTGCTGACCGTGTCGCCGCGAATCATCAGCCCGCCGCGCAGGACGATGGCCGACTCGCTGGCGTCGATGATTTCGTCGTCGCGCCGGAAATCGCCGCGCAGCCAGAAGATCGGTTCGCGCTCGTCGGGCTGCAGGCGCAGCACAAACTTCCACGGTGGCGATTCATCCCACTGAAGGTTGGGAAGCAGGGAGCTCGACTCGTGATGCCGCAGCCGGCAGCGTCCCGTAACGATCATGCGGCGCAAGAGCGATTCGGCGGTGGCCTCGGCCAGCAGAAAGCGGTGATCGACATCCAGATAATCTTCCACCACCCCGCCGCGGCTTGCGCCCAGCAGCATCTGCACGATGGCGGCATCGTCGGCGTCAGGGAGTTTTGGCAAGCTCACCCGAGAGAGGCGCAGCGATCGCAGCCTTTCGGGTTTGCCGACCACCAGCACGTCTTCGCACATCAGTTCGATCGCGAGCATGCTCTGATCGAGCGTGGCGGCGACGTCCACGACATAAACAATGCGCCGATGCGCCGGCCAAGGTGCCGCCGCCACGCCTTCGGCACCCTGCATCTGGTCGCGCACAGTGTCGAGCGTGCGCTGCCAGCGCGGGCGCGTTCTGGCGAGCGCGCCTTCCTCAATTTCCGGTTGCGATGAGGAGGACGCGATCCGACGCACGCGTTCGATATGCGACTCGACGGCTTGTTCGTCATTGTATTCTTCATCGTCGTTGGCGACCTCACCGGGGTCGTTCTGCGTGTCGTCGCGGCGGGCGACGGTGGGCGCGTCCGGCCCAAGACCGTTGCCATTGGTTTTGGAAGGCTTGTCCACCCGGTCCAGGAGTGGGAGCATTCTCTCATGCTCGGCCTGCTTGAGCACGGCCCAAATGTGTTTGCACCCGCCGTGCTCGTGAAAGTACGGGCAGCCACAGCGGTACTCTGGGTTGAGGACGTCACCATTGTTCCAGGTGATTTCGACGCGATACCGCCCGGTGCCGCGCACGATGGCGCGGATATAGCCCAGTCGATTCTCGACAATCTGCACGCGGTGTTGTCCAAAGTATTGGTCGCCGCGCTCTTGGATTTGAGGGGGAAAGGCCAGACCTAATTCGTGCAGGATTGACATCAATTCGGCTCAGTTCGCTTGGCCCGCGGCGGCACCCTCGGCCGGCGCGCGCGCCAAACGGTCCGGTGTACACGCATTGACGAAACGATTCAAGACATCGCTGTACTGGTTCGCATGCAGATGCGCGCTGAGCAAGTGCGTAGCTCCTTCAAAATCAATCACTTGCGATACGCCGTCGGCCATCTTTAAGGTTTCGATGGCGGTGCGGATTTCCGTCGCCTGCGCCGGTGGAAGGAAGGGGTCGTCGCTGGGAAGGATCGCCAGCACCGGCGCATTTAGCCGGCGAATGACGTCGACGGGGCGGATGATGGAGAAATGCTGCCCAAGCCACAGTTCTGCCAGCCAGAGGCCCGGGCGGATGACGGCGCTTCCCGGGAGGCCCATCAGCCAGGATTGGGTGGCCACGCCGTGGCAGAAGTCGGCCACGGGCGAGTCGATGACCACGCCGGCAATGTCGGGTGTAACCTCCGCCGCCGCCAGCGCGATTGTGGCGCCAAGGCTCGCGCCGAACAGCATCATTTGTTGCGTTTGCGCAGGTTTTCGCACGCGGAGTTCGGAAATGACCTGTTGAAGGTCGAATCGCTCGGCCAACCCCGCGGCGGTGAAGGTCCCGGCGCTTTCGCCGTGGGCGCGCAGGTCGATCAAAAGCGCGTTGAAACCGATATCGAGCCACACCGGCGCCCACGCCAGTGCGCCCGCGCGACTGTCCGCATACCCGTGAACGATGACGACCGATCGATCGGATTTCCCAAGCGCTTCAACCCACCACCCAACAATCTGCAGCCGCTCGCGGCTTTGCTCATCACACACAATAAAGTCGCACTCTTCGTATCGTAACCCTATTTCAGATGGAGACATACGGCCGAGTCGAGCCATCGCCCGCGCCGGTGTCAGCCGGCCGGGGCGCAGCAGCGTCCAAGTCGACAGCACCACCGCCAGCGCCCAAAGCACCGCGCCCGAAACCAGCATGACACAGAGGAAGGCGATCACGCCTCCGATGATAGCGATTGCCGCCCGATCAACAGCCCGGGCCGAAAATCTTGCGAATTTGTTGAAGTGTGTCGGGCATAGCGTCCGATAATTCATCAAAGCTGAATCAAGCGGCCATGGAGGGCCGCGTTGCCAAGCCTATTGAATTACAGGCAAGGAGAGCCCCATGAAGAGTCAACCCGTGAAGAGTCCAATCGCCCTGATCGCCGTGAGCACGCTCGCAATCGCGTTGGGGGGATGCGCCCGCAAGACCACCAAAGTCAGCGCGCTGGACATCAACGAAGCCGCCACCCCCGTCTACGCCGCCCCGCAGCCGGTCGCGGCCCAGCCTGTTGCGCAGCCGGTGGTGTACGACTCGGCGCCCGCGCCGCAGTACCAGCAGCAAAACACATGGGCCAGCAATCAGCAGCCCCAAGCCATCGGCGGCGGGTCGAGCTACCAGGTGAAACGAGGCGATACGCTTTTTAGCATCGCCAAAGCCCGCTACGGCAACGGCAACCAGTGGCAGCGCATCGCGCAAGCCAACCCGGGCTTATCGCCACAAAGCCTCAAAGCCGGGCAAACGATTTCGATTCCGTGAGGACGACGTTGTTAGTTGCCAGTTGTTAGTTGCCCGCGGTGAAATCCGTCCAATGTTCACCTGCCTTGGCCACTAACCACTGGCAACTTCGTCCGTCGCCCGCGGCTGGCCAGCAGGCCGTGCTTGGGTGCGAAGATCATCACGAGCACAAACACCATCGATTGAGTGAGCACAATACACGCCCCGGTGGCGCCGTTGATGAAGAAGCTGATGTAAGTTCCCACCACGGCAGAAAACACGGCACTGGCCACCGCGATGACCAGCATTCGGTCGAACCGGTCACTCAACAGGTAGGCGATGCAGCCCGGCGTAATCAGCATGGCGACCGTCAGGATGATGCCCACTGCCTGAAGCGCCGCAACAATCGCTGCAGATAAAAGTGATAACAAAACGTAGTGCAAAACGGTGGTGTTCAAACCAATGGCTCGCGCCTGACTGGGATCGAAGCAAAACAGCAGCAGGTCCTTCCGCAACGCCAGCAGCGTGCCCAGCACGATCACGCCGGTGACGACGGCCTGAATCATGTCATGGCGTTCGATACCAAGAAGGCTGCCGAACAGGATGTGGTTGAGGTGAATATCGGTCTGCACCTTCGTGAACATGACCAATCCGAGTCCGAACAATCCGGTGAAGACGATTCCCATCACTGTGTCTTCCTTGATCCGACTGTTCATCTTGATCCAGCCCGTGCCGCCCGCACAAACCAGCCCGGCCAGAAAAGCGCCGAGCGCCAGAGGCGCCCCCACAATGTAGGCCAACACGATACCCGGAAGCACCGCGTGCGACACCGCATCGCCCATTAACGACCAGCCTTTGAGCACCAGATAGCATGAGAGCAGCGCGCAAACACTGCCGACCAGCGCGGCGATCAGCAGCGCTTCGATCATAAAACCGTATTGAAGCGGTTCGAGGAGCCTATTGATCATGCGACCTCCGACGAGACCTGCAATCGATTAGGCAATTGCAGCGAGAGCGCCGTGGCCGATGATCTGGCTTTGAGCCGGCTGGCGACGATGCCGTGCTTGGGCGCGAAAAAGAGTGCCAGCAGGAAAAGCGCGGTCTGCAGTACCACGATGCATCCGCCGGTGGAGCCATTCAGAAAGTAGCTGGCATAGGCGCCGAGGAACGCCGTCGTCGCCCCCATGATTGTGGCGATGATCATCATGCGGCCAAACCGATCCGTGAGCAGATAAGCGGTCGCGCCGGGGGTGACGAGCATGCCGACCACCAGGCACGCCCCGACGGTTTGCAGCGCCGCCACCGCCGTCGCCGCCAGCAGGGCCAATAGCGTGAAATGAAGTGTGGCAGCATTCAGGCCAATCGCCTTTGCCTGGTTTGGATCGAACGAATAGAGAAGAAGGTCTTTCCATTTCAGCAGAAGCACGGTCATCGTGATCGCCGCGATGATGAGCATCTGAAGAATGTCTGCATCGGCGATGCCCAGAATGTTTCCGAACACGATTGTTTTAAGGTTCATGTTGCTTGGAAAGATGGAAATCAGCAGCAGGCCGGCGGCGAAAAATGTGGTGAAGACGATGCCGATGACGGCATCCTCACGAATCCGGGTGCGCGACTTCACGAAACCCATGCAAAGTGAGGCCAGGATGCCGGAAACGAAAGCGCCCAGCGCAAAGGGCAACCCGGCCAAATAGGCCAGTGACACGCCCGGAACGATCGCGTGCGATAGAGCGTCGCCCATCAGCGACCACCCCTTGAGTGTGATAAAGCACGACAGGCACGCGCAAACCGCGCCGATGAGTGAACTGACCACGATCGCCTTCACCATATATTCGTAGTGAAACGGGGTGAGCAACTGCTCGATCATGGCTGCTGCCCTCCCGCCGGCGAGGTGTGGCGCTTGAGCTGGCCATTTTCGCCGACGACCAGGGGACTTTCGTCGTCGGTCAGAACAACGAACTCGTTGCGTTTAGCGCCGGGAGAGTCGGTGTGATCGAGCCGCAGGTGGCGCAGCGACCCGCCGAAGGCATTTGCCAGATTGTCTTCGGTGAAGGTTGTTTCGGTGGGGCCGAACGCGGTGACGGTGCGGTTGACGATGACGACCTGGTCGCAGAAATCGGGCACCGAACCGAGATTGTGGGTTGAGACGAGAATGATGTGCCCCTCATCGCGCAGCGTGCGGAGGAGGTCAACAATCGCCGTTTCGGTTTTCACATCGACACCGGTAAACGGTTCGTCCAGCAGCATGATGCGCCCGCGTTGCGCCAGCGCGCGAGCGAGGAACACGCGTTTCTTCTGGCCACCAGATAGCTCGCCGATCTGCCGGTCGCGGAACTCAAGCATCTTGACCCGTTCCAGGCTTTCTTTGGCGATGCGTTTATCCTCGGCGCGCGGGATGCGCAGGAAATTCATGTAGCCGTATCGCCCCATGAGCACCACATCCCAGACACTGACCGGGAACGACCAATCGACGTCTTCCGATTGCGGCACGTACGCCACCCAGTTTTTCTTGTGGGCAACGCGAACCGGTTCGCCGGAGATTCGCACCATGCCCCTGGCCGGCCTGACGAAACCCATAATCGCTTTGAACAGCGTCGATTTCCCGCTGCCGTTCACGCCGACGAGGGCACAAATCGTTCCGGGTCCAAGTGCAAAACTCGCATCATGCAGGGCCACATGGCCGTTGCTGTAGGCAACAGTCACGCCGGTGACGTCCAATCGCAAATCACTTTTAAGGCTACTCATCGTAACAGCACTTTCGAACTGCAATTGCTACCGTAAACCCGTTCACCGCTTCTCCTGAAAACCCTTGACTACCGTGTCGGCGTTGTATTCCAGCAGCTTGAGATACGTCGGCGCGACGCCGCCGTCGTCGGTTAATGAATCGACATACAAAACGCCCCCGTACCGCGCACCGGTTTCCTTGGCGACCTGTTTCATCGCCTTTTCGCTGATCGTGCTCTCGGAGAAACAGACGGGGATTTTGTACTTTCGAACCGTGTCCACGACTTTCTGAATCTGCTGCGGCGTACCCTCTTCATCGGCGTTGACCGGCCAAAGGGACAATTCCTTCATCTGGTAGTCGCGCGCGAGATAGGAAAATGCGCCCTCGCAAGTCACCAGCCACCGGCGATCCGTCGGAATTTCTGACAGCTTGGCGCGAAGCGGCTCATCAATCGCTTTTAGTTGCGCGGTGTAGGCGGCGGCGTTGGTGTTGTAAGTCGGCTCGTTGGCTGGGTCCATTTTCACCAGCGCCTTGCGGATATTCTCCACATACTTGACCGCGTTGGCCGGCGACATCCATGAATGCGGGTTCGGCTTACCAAGATACGGCCCTTCGGCGATGCCCATCGGTTCGATGCCGTCGCTCAGATCCGCGCTGGGAACGCTTTTCACATTTCCCATAAACTTCTCAAACCACCGCTCCAGACCCATCCCGTTACGCAGCACGAGGTCGGCCGATTGGGCCTTGACGATATCCAGCGGCGTGGGTTCGTAGTCGTGAATCTCGGCGCCCGGCTTGGTGATCGAATCGACGATCGCAGCAGTGCCGGCGACGTTCTGGGCCATATCCTGAAGGATCGTAAACGTCGTGACGACGCGCTTGAGTTTCGGCTTCCCGTCGGCCGAGCCGGTAGAGCGGTCGCAGCCAATCAGGCTTAGAAGCCCGATCAGGATTACCAGCGCCGGCGCAATGTTCTGCCGATTGCGGCGGTGGGGGTGAAGTTGGCGGTTCTCAGAAATGCGTCGCATGATCATGGTTGCTCCACAATAACGGCATCGGTCGAGCGGTGGTTAAAACCGGAACGACGTTCCAACAAACACGGACAAATCGTCGGCGCTATCGGAAATGCCGACCGTGCCCCCGCAGTCGAGCACCCAGTTATCACTCAGGGCGTAGGTTAAGCCACCGCTGGCGATGGCCTGATACGTGCCGCCGGTGTCGCGCGGGGCGATGCCGATGTATTCGATGTACCCGCCAAGGTTACCGACGATTTGATGGCTGACGGTCGCCGTGTGGACGAAATCCACGCCATACCCGCCGCTCGCCTCGTTGTAGACGAAATCGACTTCCGCCATCAACCCGAGCGAAAAATCGTTAGGCAGTGATATGGCCAGCGGGAAGATCAATCCGCCTTCAACGTGGTCGTTGGTCAAGTCATCCGAACCGGTTGGAAATTTGATGAACGGCATGAAAGCAAACGCCGTATTGCCGAAGCCCGGCATCGGGCCGTCGTTGCCCCATAGATTAATCTTCAGGCGAATCTGTGTGTCATCACTGAACCCGTCGGTCACATTATCGCCGTCATCGGCTTCCGCCTCAATGCGCGTGTAGGGCGTGAAGACGAACTGGATATCAACATTGTTGAGCAGCCCCACCTTGATGTTGCTCGGCAGCACGGCCAACGTCTGCGTCTTGGCGCCTTGATCTCTGTTCCAGGTGTAATCAACCAGACTCAATTCGAACTGCACATGGCCGGCATCAACGGAGTAAGGGCTTTCGGTGGTGTCAGGCCGATCGGTGCTCATTTCCCGCATCAATTCGCCGGGCGTCGGGTTAAATAGCGTGAACCGCGATTTCTCCTCGACCGGTGCCGCAGGCTCTGAGAATGCCGGGCGCATGGTCAGCAACAGCATTGCGATAACCCACGACGCGCTTGGCTGATGACGGCTCATGTTGCCCAATTCTTTTTGAATATTCCGCAAGCCAATTTTGAATACTCAAAATAAGAATAATGTGCCGTCAAATAGGTGTCAAGTTGCTCATTCTGTATTACACTGCGATTAATCAAAAGAGAGGTTGGTTTGTGGCAACCAGCACCGTCGAAGATTACGTAAAACAGCTTTACCTCCAGCAGCAGCGCGCCAGCGAAGAGCTTGTTCCCGTCGGGCAGCTTGCGCTGGCGATGGGGGTTGTTCCCGGCACCGCCACCACCATGGTCAAGGCGCTGGCCGACAGCGGGCTGGTCGATTACGCCCCGCGCACCGGCGTGCGACTCACCCGCAGCGGGGAGCAACTGGCGCTGCACGTGCTTCGGCGGCATCGATTGGTCGAACTGTTCTTAGTCAAAGTGCTCGGGCTGGACTGGTCGGAAGTACACGGCGAAGCCGAAGAACTCGAGCACGCCATTAGCGATAAAGTGCTCGCGCGCATTGACGAACTGCTGGGCCACCCGAGTGTCGATCCGCACGGCGACCCGATCCCCTCCGCCCGCGGCAAGGTGGCCGCCGGCAGTGCGGTGAGTCTGGTGGATTGCGAGGTGAAGAAGCGGCTGCGCGTCACCCGAGTGATCGATCAGCAGCCGGCGTTTCTGCAACTGGTCGAGCGACGCGGTTTGATTCCCGGGGCGATGGTACGCGTCGAAAGCCGCGACGAAATCGCCGGCGCAGTCGTCATTACCCCCGGCGGCGCCGAACCGGTCACCTTGGGCATGTCGGCGGCGGGGAAAATCCTGGTGGAGTAGTTGAACTTGAACGCCGGTGCGGGGCGGTTTGTCAAGCAAAAAATTCCAGCATATCGGAATCGCTTTCCACTCATCTGCACAAATCCATCGTGCCGAGGTATAGTGTAGACGTTCGCGCGTGCATCGACTGGCGGAGTGGGTGGCGTGGCGAACAACAAGGCATCGAGTCGCGTGACGCACGACCACACGCTCTGCGCACGCGCTCCATCACTACAAGGAGTGAGGGCGAGCAGCCTCCCTAATTTTTATGTCTCTAACTACGCTTGAAGAGGTCAACGTGTCATCCAACACGGCCACCACCAATCGGCTGCACCCGGAAGATCAACATTCCAAGTTCTGGCAGAACGCTCACACCTATTTTGACCGTGTGTACGACCGCATGGGGCTTGATCCAACTTGGCGGCAGGCGCTTTCATCGCCGAAACGCGTGCTCACCGTGAGTTGCCCAATTCGGATGGACGATGGCAGCATCAACGTCTTCACCGGCTACCGCGTGCAGCACAATAATGCGCGAGGGCCGTTCAAGGGTGGCATTCGCTATGACAGCAGTGTCGATCGCGATGAAGTGATGGCCCTGGCGATGATCCAGACTTTTAAAAACGCGCTCGTCGAGCTTCCCTACGGCGGCGCGAAGGGCGGTGTGGTTTGCGCGCCAAAGACCATGAGCAAAGGGGAACTGGAACGTCTCACCCGGCGTTACACTTCGGAGATCATGCCTATCATCGGCCCTAACCAGGATATTCCCGCGCCCGATGTCGGCACCGATTCGCAGACGATGGCCTGGCTGCTGGATACTTACAGCATGATGGTCGGCCACCAGGAGTTGGGCGTGGTCACCGGCAAACCCGTGAGCATCGGCGGGAGCGTCGGCCGCGAAGAAGCGACCGGGCGCGGCGTGATGAACGTGCTCCGCGCGTTCCTGAAAACCAAAGGCAAGACGTTGGACGGTCAGCGTATCGCGGTGCAGGGTTTCGGCAACGTCGGTTCGTGGGCGGCCAAACTGCTGCGCGACCGCGGGGCGATCATCGTCGCCATCAGCGACCGCGATGCTGCGGTGCGTAATGACAGCGGGATCGACGCCGAAGCAGCGATGGCGTACGTCAAAAAACACAAGTCGCTCGCCGGCTACAGCCGCGGCAACGGCGATGAGATCAGCAACCAGCAGTTGCTCATGACCGACTGCGACGTGCTCATTCCCGCCGCCATGGAAAACACCATTGATGCCGAAGTGGCCCCGCACATTAAAGCCCGCGTGGTCGCCGAGGGCGCCAACGGCCCCACCACCCCCGCCGCCGACGAAATCCTGCGCGAAAACGGCGTGACCATCCTCCCCGACATCCTCGCCAACGCCGGCGGCGTGACAGTTAGCTACTTCGAATGGGTGCAAGGCCTGCAGAATTTCTTCTGGGGCAAGAAAGAAGTGGACGACGAGCTTCAGAAGATCATGGAAAAAGCCTTCGCCGAAGTAAACGCCAAGGCGGATGAAGCCGACTGCGACTACCGCACGGCGGCGTACACGATCGCGATCGACCGGGTGAATGAGGCGTGCCGGTTGAAGGGGTTGTTCCCGTGATGAACTGAAAATAGTTTGAATCCTTTCTGTGTGGGTGCGATAATCTGCTCAATTCACTGGCAGAATGGTTGCCAGAACAAATGCTGGGATTACATGACCGTGACCGCAACACAACTTCATGATCGCACGGCCGAACTGACCGACCGCGTGCTGCGCAACCCCGATCAGCCGATTGTGGTCAAAAAGCACGGTAAAGCGGCAATCGTTCTGATGGATGCCCGTCATTACGAAGGCTTGCTCGAAACCCTTGATTTGCTTTCCGACCCGCAGTCGTTGGCAGAAGTGCGCAGCGGATTGAAGGACCTTCGCACGGGAAGAGTCATTGCACACGAGTCGCTGCGGAAGGAGCTTGGTCTGGATGGCTCTAAGCGAAACAAAAATCGTGTGGGCCGAAACGGCCAGCCGCGCGTTGCGGCGCGTCGGTAGCGCCACGATTCGGCAGAAAATCTTCCAGAAGGTGGACGGCCTTCTGAACACTTCCGAACCCGAGGTGATCGGCAAACCACTTCGTGATGAACTTCGGGGCCTTTATCGTATAACGTTCGGTAGATATCGAATCCTTTACAAAGTAAGACGATCAACCGACGGACCGTCGCGAATCCAGATTGTAACCGTACAGGTGGCCCACGTGGGGCTGCGTCGTGATGTGTACATCGAAGCCGCCCGCCTGCGGCGCCGAGGCGATATTTAATAACCGGACGGGCAATAGCAGCACTGCGGGCCAAGTGTGTACGCAACACTGACATGCATTTTTTGGGAGTAACTGCCATGCAAATAAAAATGATTAGTGTGACCGGCGTCTTCTTCAGCTTGTGCCTCATGGCCGTCGTTGCATGCGCCGAGGAGCCTGCCACCGCCCCCGCCGCCGTGGCGGATGAAGCCGGCATCCTGCAAACCTTCCGCGACTACAACGACGCAATGGCCAAAGGCGATGAAGCGACCATGATCGCGCTACAGCATGCGGCCACGGATGACCAGAAGAAATTCCAAAAAGCGATCGCTGCCAACGATCTGGCCGTGGGCAAACTCAAGGCGGCGGTTGCAGGAAAGTTTGGGGCCGATGCGGCGAAGCAGGTCGCCAAAGCCGTGGGCGATGTCGGCAATGACGACCTCATCCGCGCCAAAGTTCAATTGCACGAGAACAAGGCAATGATCGCGATCGACGGCGGCGGGATTCCGATGATCAAGGTCGACGGCAAATGGAAGTTTGATATGTCGGACCCGTCCATGAGCGGCAGTCCCGAGCGCATTGCGCAACAGTTGGCAGGCTACGAATCCCGTGCCAAAAACATGAACGCCATCGCACTCGCGGTGAACGAAGGAAAGATCACCACGGTGGATGAGATTCTCAAGGCGCTAAAAAACGACAGCCTTTAAAGCGCGCTGTCGCAACTTCTCGTCCAGCCTATCGCACCCATCGAGCCGATGCGAAGCACGCTCACCATCATTTTCTGCGCGGCGTTAACCCTCTGGCTCGGCGGGCTGGTGGCGCTGTTTATTTTCGTGCAGGCGATGTTTAACGCCAATCGCAACGTGGCGGTTGAGGCGGCGCCGATGCTGTTCAATGTCTTTGAAAAGTATCAGCTCATTCTGTTCGCGATCGCCATGGTTAGCGTGATCGCGTGGCGGCTGATCATTGGATGTTCGACGGCCAAGCGGTGGATCATTGTGATGGTGATACTGGCCGGTTCGTTGGCAATCGTACAGACGGCATTCGTCTCCAGCCGTATGACGGCCATCAGAGACGCCGGGCAATCCGGTGACGGGGAGTTTCGCGCCGAGTTCCGCCGGCTGCACGGCTACTCGATGATCCTCTACGTCAGCCAGACCGCACTCCTCGTCATCGCCGCGTGTTTGCTGCCGGCGGCGATCAGCGCCGAGGCGGGTTTGCGGCGGCAAGTATTACCGCAAACATCGCCTCAAACTGGGCCGGCGTGAATTCTTCGGGCCGGCGCTGGCCGTCGAAGGCGGTTTTCTCGAGGATCGGTGCCGCGTCATAGCCCGCTTGGCTCAGCGCTTTCCGCAACGTCTTGCGGCGATAGCCGAAGACCGCTTGAACGAATGCGCCTAGTTCCCTCGCCCGGTACGCCGGGAGAGGGTTAGGGTGAGGGTTTTCATGGCGAATCAAACGGGGTAATTTGTGGTGACGTTCCTCATTCAACTCATCGTCGCCAGCCACACCATCTGGCCCGCCGCGGGAACCCTCACCCCCGCCCTCTCCCGGGGTACCGGGGCAGGGAGTACGGACAATTCGAACCAGCGCCGACTCGATCTTCGGCGCCGGCCAGAACGCCTGCGGCGGCAGGGTGCGGATCACCTCCACGTCACCCAACAACTGCGCCACAACCGACAGCGGCCCGTACGCGTCATCACCCGCCCCGGCCTTGAGCCGGTCGGCCACTTCCTTCTGCACCGTAAACGCCAACAACTCGACGCCGGCAAGCAGCAATTCAATCACCAACGGCGAAGCAATGTTGTATGGAAGATTCGCCACCAGTTTTACCGGATTGGCGGGGTCAGCTTGCTGACCCTGTTGAATTGCCGCAAGCAATTCCGGATTGATTGAATGCTTCGACGCCAGCGCATCGCCTTCAATGAGTTGAAACCGCGACTCGCCGCCCAAGCGTGTACGCAGCGCCCCAGCCAGATCGCGATCGATCTCGACGGCGATCACGCTCGCGCCACGCGAAAGCAGTTCTTCGGTGAGCGTTCCCGTTCCCGGGCCGACTTCGATCACACAATCGCCGGAAACGATCCGCCCGGCGTCGGCGACCAGACGAACCAGGTTCTGGTCGATCATAAAATTCTGCCCGAACCGATGCTTAGGCAATGTCCCCGCGGCGGCGAGGACGGCTTCGATTTCTCGTTTGGTCTGGGACATAACGCGACGAGTGTAGCCGCAGATGAACGCGGATTAAGAAAGACAGTTGAATGTAAAATTGATTGTTCCCAATTATCTGCGTTTATCCGCGTTCATCTGCGGTTAAAATAGAGCGCATGAAAAGCTACGACGTCATCCGCGAATCGGTTCAGGAGCCCGGCGTGAAAGCCATCGCCGCGGCAATGAAGGTGTCGGCGGCGCTGGTTTACAAGTGGTGCGAACCAACCCCCGAGCACGACGCCGGCGAGCAGAGCGGCGCGAAAAATCCGCTCGATCGCGCCAAAGACCTTTACATGCTGACAAAAGATATCCGCCTCATCCGCTGGCTGTGCAACGAGGCCGGCGGGTTTTACGTGAGCAACCCCGCGCCGGAAATCGGCAAGTCGCCCGATCAGGGCATCTTTACCGAATCGCGTAAGATGGTGCGCGATTTTTCGGAACTGCTCGAAACCGTTACGCAAAGCGTAGAGGATGATTCAAGCGTCGACAGCAAAGAGGCCGACGAAATTCGACAGAAATGGGAAGACCTCAAGATGCAGGTGGAGCGTTTCGTAATCGGGTGCGAACGCGGATTCTATCACATCAAGCAGAAGTGATTGCGGTGTTTTGTGTTTTGTGTTTGGGTGTTTAGCCGGGAGCCTGTTGCGTTGTCGGTGTCGAAGCGGGTGCGGTCGCGGGCGCTTGCTCGCCGAAGACTGCTTTCACCTGAGTCAATTGCAGCGCCTGGGCCGCGTCTTCTGGCGTTTTATATTTGCCGGCGGTCAGCTCTAGGCAGAAGGCTTCGATGGCATCGGCTTGGCGCGACATTTTCGCGGCGGTTTCGTCGAGCTTTTCCGCCGGCGCGTCTCCGACGAACACCTTGACGGGCACGCGCCACGAGCCTTCAACCCTGCGAACCTCGATCGGTCCTTCGGCCCCGTCGTCGGAGCGGATGGTTGCTTTATCGCCCTGTAGTTCTTCGGTCGATTTGTCGATCGAGGCCAAGGCGTAAGTCTGTGCCAGGGCAACGTCGCCGACGACGACCTTGGCGCCTTCTTCTCCGAACGTGTTGACTGACGCGCCATACACCCGCGCCTGCACCGCCGAGAAACGGAGCATGACGGCGGCCCAGTTCTTTTCGACGTCGTTGTCGCTGACAAGGATCCGCTCGGCGGTCGCGGTATCGCCGTCGCCCATCGACTTGATGAAAAGCTTGAGCGCGCCGCGCGGGCTGGTGGCGTCGACCGCCACGAGAACGATCACCGGCGCGGTTGTCGGCGCGTCGGTGGGAAGCGTGGCCGGCGCTATCGTCGGCGCTGCCTGTTCCTGCGGCGGCTGCTCTTGTGCCACCGCCGGCCGAGTTGAGATCGCCATTACGCCGACAACAACAATAGTAACGAATGTTTTCAATCGTGACATTTCGGACATTTTCCGTGAAGAACCACTTCGGGGTAGGCCACTTCGTACCCGCGCTCGACGTTGAGCGAATCGACGAAGCTTCCGGGGATGCTCGCACTTTCAAGACATTCGACCTTGCCGCAATCATCGCAAACAAAATGCGGGTGCATATGCATCGGGCCGTCGTTCATATCACCCACGGCGTACAGCCACGACCGGTCTTCGCCGCGCACGCGGTGGACGAGCTTTTTGCGCACAAATGTGTTCAAGGTGCGATAGACGGTCACGGTGTCGACGCCTTTAAGTTTGGCGAGCATCTGCGGAACGCTCACCGGCGCCTTGGCGGCCCGCAGCAATTCGATGACGCCCATGCGAACGGGCGTGCGGCGCAACCCGTGGCTGCGGAGGAGCGTTTCAATGGCTTGGGGCGGCGTTTTCACTTCGGTGTCTATCTTAGCCGCATGCCGTAGCGCGTGAAAGCGAGGACAGAACACATGCGAGCCACCGCACTGAAGCAAATCACTTGCAAATTAGCATTTGCGCCGCCGTTGGCCGGCGGGTTGTCAGCCGGGGCAAAGATGGTTATCTTACTCGGCTCGCCTGACGGCGGGCGAGGCGCGCCGAATGGGCGAGCCGTGATTGAGAAATTTTGCATTGATACGAGGTGTTGGATGTCGCTGGATCGCAGCCTGAAAAGCGCCAGTTCGCTGGTTCGTCACCGCAATGTGCTCACCCGAGGCGAGCGGCTTGAAAAGCTTACCGAACTCAACAAGTGGAGCGCGGAAAAGAACAGCCCGCTGGGTCTGGTGAAAGTCGGCAATCGCAAGCAGGTGATGGCCGGCAAGGAAAAGACCGAGGCTACCGCCGACGGCGTCGCCGCCACCCCGGCCGTTGCCGGCGCGAAAGCCGCCGCCCCGGTCGCCGGCGCCAAGGGTGCCGCCCCCGCCGCCGGTGCGAAAGGTGCGGCCTCCGGCGCGAAACCTGCCGCCGGTGCGAAGGGCGCAGCTCCCGCCGCCAAGCCGGCGGGGAAGAAGTAATTGAGTTGTGGAGTTGTTGAGTGGTGGAGTGACAGCGACCGTTTAGCGCGTCGATGTCACTCCACTTCCCGTACTGCCCTGCCTGCCTACTCCATCACTCAACAACTCCACGACTCCACCACTTTTTCCCGCTCGCCACCGCCGCCGTGCCGTCATACGATGCCGCCATGTCCACGCGAGCTTTCACATCGTCCCGCGCCGCCGCAGTCGATGCTTCGGGCATTCGCAAGGTGTTTGATCTTGCGGCGAAATTAAAAGACCCGATCAATCTGTCGATCGGCCTTCCCGACTTTGACGTGCCCGACGCCGCCAAGGAAGCCGCGATTGAAGCCATCCGCCGAGGCGAGAATCGGTATACGCAAACCCAGGGCATCGCGCCGCTGCGCGAACGACTGCGCACGGATCTTTCCGCAGAATTTGGGCGCGACGTCGGCGAAGTGCTCATTACCAGCGGCGTGAGCGGCGGGCTGTTTCTGGCCATGCTCGCCTGTATCGATCCCGGCGACGAAGTGATCTTCCTCGACCCCTACTTCGTCATGTACAAACACCTGCTGACGTTGACCGGCGGCGTGGCAAAGACGGTCGACAGCTATCCCACGTTCGGCTTCCCGGCAGACAGAGTCGCCGCCGCCGTCACGCACAAGACGAAGATGCTCATCCTCAATTCGCCCGCCAACCCGACCGGCGCGGTGTTGACCGAAGCAGACATTCGCGCCGCGGTTGAGATTGCGCAGAAGCATAACCTGCTGATTCTGAGCGATGAGATTTACGAGCCGTTTTTGTACAACCGTGGCACGGGTTTCCAACCCGTGATGAAGGGTGCCGAGCATTCAGTAACCGAAGTTTCGCCTCGATCGGATGGTCGGCAGCACGGGCTGGAGGCCCGTGCCACGACCAAGCCGATGTACTCGCCCGCCGAGATTTACGAAAACTCCCTCGTCCTCCGCGGGTTCAGCAAGAGCCACGCGATGACCGGCTGGCGGCTGGGTTACGCCACCGGCCCGGCGGAGGTGATTGCGCAGATGACCAAGCTGCAGCAATACACTTATGTGTGCGCGCCCAGCGTTTTCCAGCACGCCGCCGTCACGGCGATCGATATTTCCATGACCGACGCCGTCGCGTCATATGAGCGTAAGCGCGACATCGCCTACGACATCCTGAGCAAAAGCTTTGACGTCAACAAACCCGGCGGTGCGTTCTACATTTTTCCCAAAGCGCCTTCCAACACCACCGCCACCGATTTTTGCGCCCGCGCCATTGAGAAAAACGTGCTGGTCATTCCGGGCAACGTGTTTTCCAACCAGGACACGCACTTGCGCATCAGCTACGCGACCACGGATGAAAAGCTGGCACGCGGGTGTGAGATTCTGTGTTCGCTCACATAAAGCCACGACCAGTGGTCGCGGGAGGGTGGCTTTTGCGCATCACGCGACAAGTGAACGACAACGCGCAGATCGCGCTCTCACGGCCCGGCGGCTTTATGGGTTACTCGTCGTAATCCGGCAGCGCATCCAGATCACGGTAACTGCGCGGGCGGGCGACGGGTTCATGGTCGGCCGGTTCGTCGTCGGCCAGATGTTTGTCCGCCGAGCCGGTCTTGACGATATTCACCGTCGGTGGAGGCGATAGCGGCTTGGGAGCGACCCGGCCCCGTTCGGCGACGGCCCGGCGCTCGGCGGCGTCCAACGCGGCGGCTTCGGCGTCAAGCTCTTCGTCCGATGGCAAACCTTCGGGCCGGCGCGGCTGCGCCGGCTTGCTGCCCTGCACACGACCGGTCACACGATCGCGGCGCTCGCGGTGACGCCGGCCGCCGCGCCGACGACGTTTCTTCCCGTCGTCATCATCGCGCGGCCGCTCTTCGTACGGCGGTGAATGGATGGTATTGCCCGGCCCGCCCACTTCCGCCTCGATGTCATTATGCATCGGCTCGCCATGCTCATCGCCATGATCGCCCATGGCCACGCCCGGGCCGACCGGACGTTTCGCCTCAACGGGCGGTCGAGCCGGTCGATTCGGGCCTTGTTGGATCGGCGGCAACGGCGGACCTTGCCGCTCGCCTTCCGGTCGATCGGCGCCCCGACCTCGTCCGCCGCGCCGGCGTCGGCGCCGGCGCCCGCGCCGTGGGCCGCCATCGGCGTCGCGATCATCGTCGCCGCCGTTATCGGCGTTGCGATTGTCGGCATTGCGATTATCGAGGCCCCGGTTGTCGGCTCCCCTGTTGTCGCCCCCTCGGTTGTCGGCATTGCGATTGTCGCCCCCGCGGTTGTCTGCGTTGCGGTTGTCTACACCGCGGTTATCGGGACGGCTGCCCGCGCGGTTGTCGTGCCGATGATGCGAACGGTTATCGCCGCGATCGTCGCGGTGATCATCGTAGCCACGCGGGGCCTCGCCCATCGGTTCGGTGCCGTCTTCAACATCCACCACTTGCGACGGTTCGTCCTCCTCGGGCGGTTCTTCGCGCGGCGCGCGCCGGCCGCGCGCCGGCGGCTTGAGCGTAAGCTTCGGCGGCAACTTGCGTGGTGCCTTGGCCGGGCCCTTGCGTCCAACAGGGGCTTCGGCAATTTCTTCTGAGGGCTCGCCGTCGTCAGGCTCACGCTGCGACGTTTCTCTTCGCGGCTCGGGCGTGTCGTCGTCTTCCAACTCGAAGCGATCTTCATCCTCATCCGGCCTTGCGCGCTTCGGCGGCTCGTGCCGCTGCTGCTGATTCGGCCGGCTGTCGCCCCGGTTCTCACCCCGACGCGGCGCGCCGCCATCTTTGGGCCGGGCGCCGGCCGCCGCCCCGCGAAGCGGCTGTGTGTGCGGCGGAGCGATGCCAAGCTCGCTCAGGAACACCAGGCCTTCGCGCCCGTCGTAGAGCATGAGCTTGAACTCGTCCAAAGCCAGCGAACTGTCGTGACGAACCAGAATATTCTTCTGACCCTCGGCTTCCATCTCGGACAACTGTTGCCGCTTGCGGTTGAGCAGGTAATACGCCACCTCCGGATGCACGGCCATCTCGATCCGCACAACCTTGTCGTTGGTCATCGCGATCATGAGCCGGCGCATCATGTCCAGCGACATGCTTTCCGGCGTCTTCACCAGCCCGCTGCCCTTGCAGTGCGGGCAGTCGCAGTAAATGCTTTTCTTCAGCGACGGCCGCATACGCTGGCGGGTCATCTCAACAATGCCGAACTGGCTCATGCGCAGCACTTTGCTCTTGGCGCGATCGCTCTTGAGGTTTTCGTGCAGCCGCTGTTCCAACTCTCTGCGGTGGCGCTCGAAACGAAGATCAATAAAATCGCAGATGATCACGCCGCCCAGATCGCGCAGCTTAAGCTGCCGGGGAATTTCGTCGGCAGCTTCCATGTCGGTCTTGAAGGCGGTGGTTTCGGCATCAGAATGATCGCGGAACTTGCCGCTGTTGACGTCGATCGCCACGATCGCCTCGGTGCTGTCAATCACCAGCGAACCACCCGAAGGCAGCGGAACGTGACGCGAGTAAATCTGCTCGATTTCGTGTTCGATCTTATATTTGTGGAACAGCGGGATCGGGTCTTCGTAAAGCTCCACCCTGTTCTTCGTCCGCGGCATGGCGATTTTGAAGAACTCTTTGATGCGTTTGGCCACGTCCTTGCTGTCGACCACAATCTGATCAATATCGCTGGAGAACACGTCGCGTACCGTGCGGGTGACCAAGTCGCCTTCGGTGTAAAGTTCCTGCGGCGCGGGCTGCTTCAGCTTATCGTTGATGTTCTTCCAGAGCCGGGTGAGATACAGCAGGTCGCGGCTGATCTCGGCCTTGTTCTTTCCCACGCCGGCCGTGCGGACGATGAAGCCAACGTCGTCGGGGCACTTAAGCCCGTCCAGAATGCCGCGCAGTCGGCGGCGCTCGTCGTCGTCTTCGATCTTGCGGCTGATGCCGAATTTGCTCATGCCCGGCATCATCACCAGGATGCGCCCGGGAATGCTCACGTAGGTGCTGAGCGTGGGGCCTTTGGTGCCGATGCCCTCTTTGATGATCTGCACGACGATTTCGTCGCCGCGTTTCAGGCAACGCTGGATCGGCGGGCGGTCGCGCCGGCTGATTTTTCGGCCGACGGCTTCGGTCACATCTTCGTGCTTTTTGCCGAAGTAGCTGGGCATCAGATCGCTGATGTGCAGAAAGCCGTTGCGACCCAGGCCAAAATCAATGAACGCGGCCTGAATCGAGGCTTCGACGTTGGTAACTTTACCTTTGTAAATATTGCCGACGTGTGAAGTGGAGCTGGTTCGCTCCATATAAAGTTCCTGCAACCGGCCGTCTTCGACGACGGCGATTCGGCATTCTTCGCCTTCGGAGGCGTTGATCAACATTTCTTTTGTCATGATGGGGGTCAGGGTTGGGGGTTGGGGGTTCAGGGAAAGCCTGCAAACAGGCACGTCCCAAACTCACTGTTGACCCTTGTTCCTGAAATCTCCTGAAATACTACTAAATAAACCTTGCGAGGGCGGATCCGGTAACAGGGGGCGAAACAATTGTCGCCTGAACCCTGAACCCTGACCGCTGAACCCTCAAAATGCTTCCGGGATGATCTTGCGAGTCTCCTCACGCAAGTAATGCATCACCTGTCGTTCACTATCAAAACTCATCACTCTCCGAGCGACTTCGCGCGCGTGCTGCATGGTCGTGCTGCGGATGATCTTCTTCACTTCCGGCACGTCCGGGCCGTTCATGCTGAATGTGCTCAGGCCCAGCCCCAACAACAATAGAGTGTACAACGGTTCGCCCGCCATTTCACCGCATACGCTCACAGAAATTCCCCCGCGGGCGCCGGCACGGATGACATCCCGAATCAGCATCAGCACCGCCGGATGGGCCGCGCAGTACAGCCCCGCCACCTTTTCATTGGTTCGATCGACCGCCAGCGTGTACTGAATAAGATCGTTTGTACCGATCGAAAAAAAACTGACTTCCTTGGCAAATTGTGTGGCCATCAGGGCCGCCGACGGCACTTCGACCATCATGCCCACCGGCGTATCTTTGCGAAACGTGATGCCTTCGTCTTCCAATTCCTCTTCGACATCCTTCAACACCATGCGCGCCTGACGAAGCTCGATCAGCGTCGAGATCATCGGAAACATGATGCGCAAGTCGCCCAGCGTGCTGGCGCGAAGGATGGCACGCAACTGGCGCTTGAACATTGGAATATCGTGCAGACACATGCGGATCGAGCGGTCGCCCAGAAACGGGTTGCGCTCGCCGCTTTCGGCTCCCTCACGGTATTTGTCGGCACCCAGATCGAGCGTGCGGATGACCAGCGGCCTGCCACGCAACCGCTTGAGCGCGTCGGCGTAGGCGGCGTAATGCTCGTCTTCGGTCGGGTCGGTTTCTTTCGACAGATACAAAAACTCCGTGCGATACAGACCGATGCCCTGCGCGCCCTGCTCCAGCGCATCATCAATCTCCGGAGGGAATTCGATGTTCGCCTGCAGACTGATGATCTGCCCGTCTAGCGTTTGCGCCGGCTCGTCGCGCAGCGTGCGAAGCTCAATCTCCAATCTCTCGTGCTTGCGCTCGAACTCGCGGTGCTCGGCCATCGATTCTTCATCAGGGTTGATGATCACCACGCCGCGGGAGCCATCGATAATGATCGTGTCGCCGGTGTTTACTTCTTCGGTGATGTTGCCCAGGCCGACCACCGCCGGAATGGCCATGGCGCGGGCGACGATGGCGGTATGGCTGGTTCGCCCGCCGACGTCGCAGGCAAACCCTTTCACATGCGTCCTATCCAGCGCGGCAGTCTGGCTCGGAAGCAGGTCGTGGGCGATCACCACCACGTCGTTCGTCAGCTTGGTCAGGTCTTCCCGCTTCTTGCCGATGAGGTGATGAAGGATGCGCTTCTCGATGTCGTGAATATCTTTCACGCGCTCGGCCAGGTAGGCATCTTTCATGTTGGCAAAAACGGCGCTCTGCCGACGCATCACGACACTCACGGCGTATTCGGCGGTGGTTTGCTGCTCTTTGATGGCCTGCATGATCTGCTGGAAGACGTACTTGTCTTTCAGCATGCCCATATGGACATCAAAAATTGAAGCGATTTCCTTGCCGTGACGCGCCGCGACCGAGTCGCGCAGCGTCGTCAGTTCAACGACGGCGGCACCGATGGCTTCGCCGAGGCGATCGAGTTCCACCGGCACCTGCTCGGCCGCAACCAGGCGCTTGGGCACGCGCAGGTCCTCCGCGTCCAGCACGACAGCCGTGCTGATGACAACGCCGGGGGAGACGCCAATGCCTTTTTTGATTTCCATGTCGAGGGTTCAGGGTTCAGGGTTCAGGTGAGTGATTCGTCACTGAACCCTGAACCCCGAAGCCTCATTCTTCACCAAATCGTGTTTCAAACAATTCCGCCAACTTGGCGACGGCACTGTCGGCATCGTCGCCGTCGGCTTCGATTCGCAACGGGGTGCCCTGTCCGGCTTCGAGAATGATCATCTGCATGACACTTTTGCCGTCGGCCTCGGCCGGCGGTTCGGCCAGGCGCCGCACGATGATCGTCGATGCGAACGAATTGGCCAGATCGACAAACTGCATCGCCGGCCGCGCGTGCAGTCCCATGGCGTTCTGAACGAGAATGTCGCGCGATGCGGTGGCCATGATTGCGGATTTCAAATTTGCAGATTGGGGATTTTCAGACGAATCGCGCCGTGCGTCAGCATGAATTCAGTCCGCATTCCACAATTCGCACCCGCAATTACTTGCCCTGGTCCGCCTCGTCGATCAGTTCCATCACCTTCTGCTTGCTGTCGCTCTGACGAAGAAAACGCCGGAACATGTCACGCTGAAGGTTGGAGAAAATGATGTTCATCGCCTGCAGGTGCTGCTGCGGCTGGTTGTCGGGCGACAGCAGTAGCACGATGCTGTAGACCGGCTGATGATCCAACGCGGCAAAATCGATGCCGGCGGCGCTTCCGCCGATCGTGCCGGCCATCTGCTTGACCTTGGCATGCTTCACATGCGGAACGGCGACGCCCTTGCCGAAGCCCGTCGAGCCGTTCTGCTCCCGCTTGATCAACGCCGCGACAATCTCGTCGACCGCGCCGGCTTCAATCGCGCCGCCTTGCGCCAGCGCGTTGACCAGCTCGCGAATCGCGCCGTCGCGATCCTCGGCGGCAATTTTGGGGCAGATCGCTTCGGTTACGATGAAATCACTAAGTTTCATGGGTGGTCTTGGTACGGGTTCCTGGAATGGCGGAGTCGGCGGTTCGAAAACTGCCCGACACACGACGCGGCGAATTCTATATCTTTGCCACCGGTCGACCATCGCCGTCGGTGTCGGCGGGGTGTTTGCGGTTGCGAACTTTGGTCTTGTGATCCGTCAACTGACGCTCGAGCTTATCGATGCATTCATCAATGTTCGCATAGGCATCAGGCCCATCTTGGTGAGCGATGAACATGTTCTTGTGTTCGGCGTTGACAATGATTTCAACTTTCATCTGATCTTTGGCCGCGTCGAGCACCACCTCAATTTCCTGAATCCGGTCGTAATAGCGCGTGAGTTTCATCACCTTTTGTTCTGCAAAACTCTTGAGTGCTGGCGAAATCTCCATGTGTCGGGACGATACCACTACTGTCACGGTTGTCTCCTTTTGACCGGCGTTGCCCTGACGCCACTGATTTCCGGTCGAAAACTGATTGTAGCAAATCGCACGACGCTGCGCCAGTCTGCGCAGCCGAACGTGGCAAAAAGAATTGCGTCAGCCCGCCCGACGCTGCACCACCGGCGGATCGATGGCGGGGACCGGCGCCGGGGTGGGCTTTGCCTCCACCGCCTTGGAACCGGGCATGATCACCCCGCCGCTGACCAACAGCCGCATGGCCTCTTCGACCGTCATGGGCAGCTCCACCACCGTGCTTCGGGGCACCACCATTACATAGCCGCTGAACGCCGCCGGGCTGTTGGGGCAGAAAACGGTCAACATTTCGTCGCCGGCCAGGTCGCTCAAACTCCTCGGGCCGGGGCCGGTGATCAGCCCGATGGTCCAGATGCCGTTTTCGTGCGGCTGGATCGCCACCACCTGTCGGCCGGCAAACGGGTTGGCCCGTTTATCGGTCAAAAAGAAATCCGTCACCTGCTTCACCGCCGGATAGATGGCGCGGACGATCGGAATGCGCATCGCCGCCGCCTCGGCCACCTTCCAAAATGTGCGGCCGATGAGATTGCCCACCAACAGGCCTACGAAGTAAACCAGCAGAATCGCCAGCGTCACGCCGACAAGCTGCGTGACCCACATCGGCAGGCGGTCATCCCAGAAGCGGTCGATGTTCCCCCATTGCGCCGCCGGCGCGCCCAGGTGGTATTGCGTGATCTTGATAAGCCAGATGAGATGCCGGCCGATCGAATCCCAGAGAAAGCTCCACACCCAGACGAGCAACCACAGCGTGATCAGCGTGGGCAGCAGCGCCTTCAACCCGCGCACGAAGAATCGGCGGAAGTCGTTGCTGAAAGTTAGACGCTCGTGGGTCAATTATTTTTCCAGCCCGTCATGTTAACGCCGCAATTTTTGTGCGACCCTGCTACAGTGGCATCGGTCAGTTCCCCGGCTGCGTCGCCGGCGCGGCATCGTCGGCGGGCTGCGTGGTCGGCGGGACACGCTGCAGGTACTCGTCGGTCGCGCTGGCCAGTTGCTTCACGGCGGCGTCTTCATCGTTCACCAGCTTCGTAAGCAACTCGGCCCGAAGTTCCGGCGTGAAGCCTTCAACGGCAGCCAAAACCAGCATACGCTGCACCCAATCCGTACTATTCGAAAGCCGCACAGCCAATTCGCTCTTCCTCGGCTCGGGCGAAATTTGTGTGATGACATAGGTGGCGAACGCGCGCACCTGCGGGTTCGCATCGCTCATCCCCTGCTCGATCGCCTCGCGAAGTTCCTGAGCCGTCGCCGCCGCTTCGGGTGGGGCATCGGCTTGCCGCGCGATCAGATTGGAATACTGCGCCAGCACTTCCTGGGTCCGAATTTTCTCTTCGCCCGTTCCCAGGTTGATGAGCTTGAAAATATTGTCGCGGGCACCCCGCGCGTTCAGCGACACCGGCTGACGCTCGATGGCGCGCAGCGTGAATCGATACCCCGCCGGGCCCGGCCCCGCGATCGTCGCCGTCGGCACGGGGTTGGTGAACACCGTGTAAAACAGCGGAAACGACGCCGCCGGGTTCTGCTGCATCATCAGCCAAAGCTGGCCTTGATCGATGCGTGCCACATGGTTGATCGCCGCGCCGCGACGGAGCACCAGCGATTGCCCGAAGCGCTCGAACGCTACGCCGGGTATCTGCTGCTGCTGAATGCCGCGCATGGAGCAATCGAACCACAAATCGGGCCGGATGGTGCCGGTCGAAGTCAGCGCGATGTCGTAGTTGCTGGTGTTCTGGATCGTGACGGTGGCCAGAATCGGCTCGCCGAACGCGAACGGCACCTTGCCGGCGGTGGCGGTCAGTGAATAAAAATCCTGCGGCTTGTCGAGGATGTTGAGCCACTCGCTCGGAAATTTGCTCAGCACGTCGTTCACCGCCGCCGTTTCTTCCGACACCGGTTCCAGCTTGATATCGAGTTGAGAGAAGCCATCGACCAGAATCGCGCCCAGCAGCCCGGCACGATACTGAACAAGCATTTCATTCGCCTTCAGCGACGCGGCGGCCTTGTCTTCACTGGCTTGCAATCGAATCAGCGCCATTTTTGCGATCGGATCGCGATCCGCGATCGACGATAACCGGGTGCGCGCCTCTTCGGTCTTGCCGCCCTGGAGTAGCTGCAACCCCTCGAGCCGGGACAGCACAATGCTCTCCGCCGGCAGGGTGGCGCGGAGGGCGGCGACGGCGGCATCGGCATCGGTGGGCTTAGCTCCGTACATCAGCGTGACAAACGCCAGATCACTCCATGCCGCCGCGTAAGCGTCGGCGATCGGGGTGCCGATTTTATCTTTCAGCAACGCGGCATCGGCGGCGGGATCGGGGATGCGCTCGCTCAAGTCGCCCGACGGCTTGGTGGTCGGCGATTCTTCGCCGGCCAACTCTTTGTGCAACGCGTTGACGCGGGCGGCCAGCGAATCCACCGCCGAATCGGTGGCCTTAGCGCCCACTTCATTCCCGCCCAGGCGGCGCGCGGCGATGATGCGGATGAGGTGCGCGTCGTAAACCGACGGGTCAAAATCCAGAAGAGAAGACACCCGCGTTTCAGCGGTCTTGGTCTGACCCAGAATAAACGAACTGGCGGCGGCGTCGATCATCGCCTCTTTGCTCACCGGCCGGCCCATGCGCTGGGTGACTTCGAACGAACGCGTGTACCAACGCTGGGCCGGATCGTGCATGCCGGCGCCGGCGAGCACTGCACCGAGTTGCGTCATGACTTGCGGCTGCGCGGGGTTGGCTCGCAGCGAGCCGAGCAGCGCCGCCACTTTTTCAACGGTCGTCCCGCTGTCTTTCACGCCTTCCCAGTTGAGTTCGCACGCCTCGGGGTTGAGGGGGTTGAGGGCCAGCGCCTGATCAATCATGCCCGACGCCATGGCGGTCTGGTCGCGATCGAGATACAGCCGCGCCGCGCGAACCGCGATCGCCGACCGAAACTCCGCCGGCAGCGATTCAATCGGCAGCAGGTCCTGCGTGTAATAGGCCAGACGCCGTTCGGCGGTTTCCATTTCCGATGCGTAAAGGTCCACCAGTTGCAGCCGTGCGACCTGATCGGTCTTGTTTGATTTCAGATACAGTTCCAGGGCTTCGATGGAGCCCTGCGTGTTCTTGAGCTGAAGCTGCGCTTCAACCAGCAGCCGCGAGAACCTTGGCTCGTTGGGGTTCAGCCGGCACGCGCCCTGCAATAGCGCAGCGGCCTGGCGAAAGTTGTCGTCGCCCAGGTCGGGCTTGGAAAGTGACAGTTGCGCCAGTTTGGCAAGGCGCTCGGCAATGGCCTGGTCGCCGCTGGGGTCGGCAGGCTGAGCGATGGCGCTTAGCGGCCCGGCCACCACCAACGCGCCGGCGAGAGCGAACTTTCCCAACACGGACTTTCCCAGAGCAATCGTTCTACGCATCATGTTCAAACCCTTAACAGACCATTATTTTTGTTCGTTGGTGGCCGTCGACCCCGCGACGGACACCGCCGCAACAGACACCGCCGGCCACAACGCCGCCAGCACGGGACGCTGCTTCACCAGTTCCTGTACATCGGCCAGTAAAGAGGCGCGATCGCCGAGCCACTTCGCGGCGTCGTCGCGCCCGATTTTATTGGCCGCCAGCGCCAGCAGCGCCTGCGACACCGCCGCCGGGGCCGCCGGCATCACTTCGGCCAACTGCACCTTCGGCATCCAGTCGCTCATCATCGCCGGCCACGCGCCGATTCGCGATTGATAATCCAATTGCAGCGCCAACAGGTTCAACGACTCGCCGATCGCCAATCGCCGGCCGCCGAGCCGCGCCAGCGCCTGCCCTGCACCGGCAAGGTCGTTTAGTTCGAGGCTCGATTGCGCCAGAATCAAAAACGTCGACGTCGATAGACCACTCAGCCGGCCCAATCTTTGCCGCAACAACTCGCGGGCGATGGCGGCGGCGTCGGCGTAACGCTCCTGCGCGTGACGCAACACCGCCAACTGATGCAGCGCCAGCAACTTTGCCGGTCGAAACAGTGAGAACGCCCGCAACGTCGATTCGATCTGCGATTCCGCCTGATCAAACTGCCCGCTGGCCACCAATTGCGGAAAGTCAGCCGTCAACCGCGCGGCGCGAAAGCTGCGCACGACCAGAAGCGTCCACAATCCCGCAAGGAAAATCAGCACCACCAGCACGTCTACCTGCGGGCGATAAAACGGCCCGGCGATGGCGGCGCCCAGCACCAGCACCCACATGAGTCCGCGCACGGCGGCGCCCACGGTCATCCCGCGGCGCGTGGTGGAAATGGCGGTTTGGGCCGAGAGCATCAGCGGGCCTCCAGCGGCGCCGCAGCCGGCTCAAAGGCCTCGAACAGCGCGGCTGTTTCAGGATATCGGCGTTTAAGCTCCATCGTCGGCGCGAGCAACGTGGCGTCGTGGAAGCACCGGCCTGCCGATTCGCGGTCGCCGCGGCTCAGGTAGGCTTGCGCCGCCAGCAAAAATGCGTCGGCGGCGCGATGGCCGAGTTGGGCTGCGAACAGCGCCCGGCGTTTTTCGAATAGTTCGGTGGCTTCAGCGGCATGACCGGTCTTCACGTCGCGAAACAACTGCACCAGCGCGTACGCCGCCGTTTCCGTCGCGCCGTTCATGCGGCGCAGTTCGGAAATGGCCCGGTCGGCATCGACCAGATGATCTTCACGCAGCATCGCCATAACCCGGCCCACGCGAATGTTGAAAACCGTGTTGCCGTCTAACTCAAAGTGGTTGAGCAGGTAGTTGTGTACATCCAGCGCATCGGTGAAGCGGTGATAGCGGCCCAGGACGCTCGACAGATACATCAGCGCCTGAATGCGCGCGCCATGATTGAGCATCGGACGAAGCAGAAGCGCATGCAGCGACATCGCCGCCGCCGGCCATTGACGGAGGGTGACCATTTCCTCGAGTTGATCGATCTGCTGCCGCTCATTTCGGGCGGCGCGGTTCGCCGACCAGGCCAGGGAAACCAGAATCGCCATGAACGCCAGCAACACAGCCCCAGTAAGAATGCGAAGCGCCAACTGCGCCGCGGGGTTGCCCCCGGCGGTGAGTGTGGCAAACAACAACCCCACGAGCATCGACACCGCCATCCACCGCCACCACTTGGCGCGCGGGGACGGCACCGATTGATCGATCATCGCATTCACATCAAACCAATTTGGAGGCTGAATCGTCATTCGAAGCTGGGCACCTTCATTTTCGAGTCCGGCAAGCCTACCCGAAATAGGCGTTCGGGTGAACCGCGCAAGGCTTGCGCATTCGCTGTACTCATGCGCAGCACTGCAAAACGGCAGCGCAACGCCGAAATGCCCTAAAATTCTGCCGATTAACAACTTATGCTATTTCTTTCCCAACGCTCGCTGTTTGCGAAAGAATTCGGTCAAGAGCAAACCGCATTCCGGCGCCAGGATGCCCGGAGTCACAGCGACGCGGTGATTCAGCCGCGGGTCTTCACAGAGCGTAAACAGGGTGCGGACGGCCCCGGCTTTCGGGTCGTCGCAGCCGTAGATGAGCCTGGGAATGCGGGCGTTCACAATCGCGCCGGCGCACATCGGGCACGGCTCGAGCGTGACCACCAGAATGCAATCTTCCAGCCGCCAGCTTTGCAATTCGCGGCCGGCCTGGCGCATGGCGACGATCTCGGCGTGGGCCGATGGATCGTGGTCGACCTCCCGGCGGTTGCAGCCGGCGCCAATAATGCAGTTCGTCGGCTCGTGCAGAATCACGCAACCGATCGGCACCTCTCCGGCCTGCTCGGCCAGCACGGCCTGCTCGATGGCCATGAGCATGAGGGCGGCGGGGTCGAGGGACATGCCATTTCCTCGCGGCCGAAGGCGCGAAATCAGATCACGCGGAGATTTACACCAATCAACGCCAGCAGCAGGCTCATGACGACCAGCGCCGCGCAAGCCAATCCGATCGGAACACCCAGCGGACGCACCTGCGCTGCAAACTCGTTCTTGACGATTCCGCGGCCGTTTAGCCAATCTAGCGAGGCGTAGAGGCCGGCGGCGATGATGGCGAGGTTTGTCAGCAGGCCATAGATGATGAAACCTTTCAACAGGAATACGACGCCCAGCGCCGCGCAAATCAGGCCGATGATCGCCAGGTTTTCGTTGCCGAGTTTCGATTGCATCTGTCCGGCTTGCGGCACGTTGGCAAGGGGCGCGTAGTTGGCCTTCATGAGGCAAGCCGCCGCGGCCCCCAGGCCGACGACGAGGACGAACAATCGCCAAAGCCAACTGACAAAACCACCGCCGCCGCTGCCCACGGCCGCAGTGCCTGCGGTTGACCCGGCGGTTGAGCCAACGGGCGCGCGCACCGCGCCGTCCGCGCCGGCCATCCCGGTTCCGGCCGCCACCGCCAACGGGCCGACCTGGGCCGCCACGATGGTGATGATGGGCGCATCGACCGGGTCGGAATATTCCTGGGTAACCGTGCCGACTTTTTGCCCGTCGACTTTCACATCGCCTTCGGCACTGGCGCGCGTCATCATGCGCCCGGTTGTGCCTTCAACCCGCGCGATGACGTCCCACCGGCCGTCGTAGTCGCTGTCGCCTAGCGTGTGGGGCGTGCGGCTTTGCACGTCGTCGATCGCCTTGGCCACTTCCGGATCATATCGGCCGGCAACCGGCAGGCCGTTGATGGTGGTGGCGAACGGAAAATCGCCGGGCTTGAACCGCCAGCCCATTAAATTATCGGTGCTGAAGCGAATCAGCTTCCCCTTCATGGCCGAGGCGTTGTTGGGATCGAAGCCGGTTTCTGTGGTGAATTTTGCGGCCATGTCCGGCCACGCTTTTTTCGCCGCCGCCACCATGTCGTCGTAGGCCTTGCTCTCGGCCTGATCGGCGGCGGCAATGCCGTCTTTGTGTTTTTTGATGAGCGCATCGACCCTTGCCACCAGCTTTGGCAGTTCCGGAGAATTATCGCCGATCGCATCATGAAGATCGCCGCGGTTCCCGTTGCCCGATAGCCGCATAACCACGCCGATGTTGTCGTTGGTCAACTCGGTCTTCTCGGCCTCCTCAACCACCGCCGTCATGCCCTTGAGCATCTTCGCGTGGGCGGTCTCATATTTCTTCTTGGTTTCATCGAGAAACGCTTTGATTTCCGGTGTGTTTCCCGAGGTCTTAAAGTCCTCACGATCGTTGAGATTTTTCAGGAAGCTTTCGTAACGCGAGATAAATTTCGCGGTCTTGGGCATGTTCAGCTCGCCGATATCCGCTCCGGACTGCGCCATGTACTCTTTGAACGTCACGGCGCTGGCTTCCTGTTCCCACCCGCCGAACTCGTCCTGGTAACTGCTCAATGAACCCTTGATGCTTTCGAGCAGTTGGGCATTGGCGGCGGTGGCATTGGCGACATCGAACTCGGACTGCATTTTCCTTACGCGCGCATCGAGCGCCTTCACTTTATCGTTGTCGGAGGGAAGGTCTTTCACGACTTTGGCGAGCATTTCCAGATCGCCGTAGGCGCTGCGCGCCAGCGACTCCTGCCCGCCGTCGGGGTCTTTCAGCTTGGTGACGGTTTCGGCCCAGTCTTCTTCGCGGCTTTTCACGCGTGCTTCGGCGTAATCGAGCTTCTGACCCAGCAGCTTGCCGTTGACCACTTTGCGGATGGGGGAAATCTGTTTGAGATAACCTACCGCCTCGTCGCCGAGCAGGGCTTTGTTGCCGGCATCGTTGAGCATGCTCTCTAAATCGGAGAGGTATTCATCGGCGCGTACGAAATTGCCGTTGTCCATCTGCGATTCGAGGTTCTTCAGGTTGGAGTTGATCTGACGGGTCAACTCCTGCTTTTCCTCCGACCCTTTTGCAGCGGCGATTTGCTTTTTCATCGCCTCGATCTGCTGTTTGATCGGATCGGCAGCGGTGGCATCGACGCCTTCAAGCTCGGCGGCGGCGATTTCCAGCGAGGTATCGGCGGCATCAAAATCGCCGCCTTTGACCTTTTCGGCGGCGGCATCGATGGCTTTGCGCGCGCCTTCGACATCGGCCATCGCGGCCGACGGCAACAGGCACAGTCCAAGAATAAACACCCCAACCCACTGCCACAAAACGCCCATGATGGCTCCTCTTTTCATTAACGCCCAAGATATTCAGGACAAAGGGATATCCGCCGATGATTTTCTCGTCAACCACGTTATCAGCCGGCATCACGTCGGAAGGAAAGCAAATGGTTTCAACTTCACCCGCCCCGAAGGTAAACTCCGACCCGGCCAAACTCCCGTGCGCGGCGCCCGTTGCCGCCGGACAAGGTCGCGGCGATTCGATTACCCAAGAGCACGCGATGAAGCTTACCATGGTTTCGATTGAAAAAGGCGGGCTGATCCTGGTCGCCGCCGAAGGCAACATCACCGCCGCCGACGTCGACCCGACCGTCGTCAACCCGTTGCAAACGCTTCTGGGCGCCACCTGGTCGACCAATCGCGTGCTGCTCAATATGGAGCAGTCGGGCTATATCGATTCCAGCGCCATCGGGTGGCTGATGTCGACCCACAAGGCGTTCAAGGAAGCCGGCGGGCAAATGGTTATTTACAACGTTCAGCCGGCGGTGCGACAACTGCTGGATATGCTCAAGATTGGGCGAATTCTGCCAATTGCCGACAATGAGCCCGCCGCTCGAACTCTAGCCGCCGAAGGAGGCGCAAAATGAGCGACCGGACTGACAAGACTGAAAAGAAATCGCCCCTTCTCGACGTCCACCGCATGCAGCCCGAGACGGCGGTTTCGTACTTGATCGAAACGGCCGTCAATCAAGGCGCCAGCGACCTGTTCCTTCTCGCCGATGAAGGACATGTCACCGTGAAAGTGCGGCACCTGGGAATCGTGCGCGAAATTGCCCATATTCCCGCGGAGATGGGCAAGCGCTGCCTGAGCTACATTCGCGCCAACGCCGCGCTGGACCTCACCGAGCGCCGCCGGCCGCTGGATGGCCGGTGGATCTACCGCAAGCCCGAAGGGCAGATCATCGATCTGCGCATCAACGTCATCCCCAGCATGTACGGCGAAGATTTCGCCATCCGCCTGCTGGTGCGCAGCAACTCACTCGTGGCGCTCGACAAACTTGGCATGACCCCGCAGCAGTTGCAGGCCTATCAACAAATGGCGGCCAGCCCGAGTGGGCTGATTCTCATCACCGGCCCGACCGGCAGCGGGAAAACGGCGACGCTTTACAGCACGCTTACCCGGCTCAACGACGGCACGAAGAAGATCAACACGATTGAAGACCCGATCGAATATTCGATCGAAGGACTTCGCCAGTCGCAGGTGCATCCGCAAATCGAACTGGGGTTTGCCGATCTGCTGCGCGCCGTGCTGCGGCAATCGCCCGACGTGATCATGATCGGCGAAATTCGCGACCAGGAAACCGCCCGCACCGCTGTTCATGCCGCCAACAGCGGCGTCGTCGTCTTCGCGACGCTTCATGCGCCATCGACGGCGACGGCGATTCAATCCATGCGGTCGTTCGGCGTACACAATCACTTTCTGGCGACGAGCCTGCGCGGCATCATCAGCCAGCGTCTGGTGCGCACGCTCGACCCCGCCACGCGCATCGAATACGACCTATCAGACGCGCCCGGCACGTTCGACGAAGTGAAGCCGTGGCTCGCGCCCGGCGAAGGCACCAAGCTCTACGCCCCGCGGCCGGCGGAGTCGAACCAATTCACGGGCTACAACGGGCGCGCGGGCGTGTTCGAGGTGATGGCGATCGGGCCGAAGATTCGCAATCTCATCTCCGAAGGCGCCCCTGCACGCGAGATTCGCGCCAAGGCGATCGAAGAAAAGATGCTGGAGTTCAGGCTATCGGCCTTGCTTAAAGTCGCCCGCGGGCAAACCACGATGGAAGAGATTTTCCGGGTGATTCCGACGGAGCATTTGCTGGAGGAGTAAGGCTCGGTGGGATGGGTATGGATTTGCTGCTGTAGCGTCGGCCTTCTCGGCCGATCTGCGAAGGCAAGGAATGGCCGAGACGGCCATCGCTACAACAACAATGCGATCGACGCACGACTCACCTCGCCAGGCGCTGCAGAATCAGCTTCGCGATATCGGCTTCGAGTTCCTTCGGATAATGCCCGAGAATGGCCGCCTGCAGCATGTCGGATTGTTGATGGAACCATTCCACCAGCCGGCTGCTCACCGCCACCTGCGTCATGCCGTTGCGATCGCAGGTTTCTTCCAAGGCCTTCTTGGCCGGCGGCGACAGTTCTAAACGCACGATAACACGCCTGCGCGATTCTTTTTTCATAGTTCCACCATCTTTCCTGACCGGACCTTGCCGATCAAACGCGGGTCCGATCAAACGAGGCACTGAGAGGGTTCCGCCAGCGGCCGGCTACCTCCTACGGTACAGTCGACCGTTACTTGTCCTTTGCCGACTCGGCGATTTTTTTGATGAGACTTCGAATGAGCAACTCGCCGGCGTCTTCGGTCGTCTGGCCGAGGATCGCGTGCTGAGTGCGCTGGTCCTGCTCGGCGAACCACAGGTTCAGCCGCGACATGACCGTCAGCGAGGTCATCCCACGCGCCTCACAGATTTTCTCCAAACCGGCCTTGGCACGCGGCGACAATTCCGCACGCAAGATTTCACGTTTTGTTGTCACGCTAATACTCCATCTTTCGCAGGTCTCCACGCGCTCTTGGCAATACCCGACAAATGAATGCCGCACAAAGCGCGACCACGCAGCAGCCGAGCGCGATCACAAGCCACCCACACAAAACATGACGCCGCAGCATACACCGTGCCAAGGCGTACATCAAGATTTGTACACATTGCCAACCCAACACGTCAGGGCAATCGCATGTGCCCCGATTTACGAGCCGCGAGCCTTAGCGACCGGATGTACTTCTGCGGGAATCGGTCGCAGTGCTGCGGGGATCGGGTCGCTGACGATCGCCGCTCGTTACATGCGTTTGCCCTGCCCAACACTTTCTAATTAAGCCGTCAGGAGCGACAATGGTTTGCAAAACGGCTGTGCTCATTTGTTTACGCCAAATTCTGTCGGGTGCTATACTTCGGCGCAAATGATCCTTCGAACCTTTTTCGGTAGCGTCATGATGGCTGCTTTGGCATTTGCAGACGTGTCACACCTTTCACCGGGCGCGAGCCGGGCGTTTGTCTCGACGGATCCGACGATCGTTGAAGCACGGGCCGCGTACAAGGCGGGCGCGTTCACCCGCGCCGCGATGCTGCTTTCTTCGGCAGAGGTGACGGACGCGGCAGCACGCGATGAACTCACCGAAGTCATCCGCAGAATGCGCCGCGAATACAACCTCGATCGCGCCGGTCTGCTCATCAAGCTGCGCGAAAGCATTCCCGACGTGACCGACGCCGACCTTGATCGCTGGATGGCCGCCGAGCAGGTGCAGTATCGAACGATCGACGGTCAAATCTGGTTTTTCCGTAGAGAACCCGGCCACATTCTCCTCTTCTGCAAAGAAGCCATCGACCGCCGCGACGCGCACACGGCCCTCAAGCCGGGTGCTTCAGCCCCGGATTCCTGGACGCTCGAAGACCACCTCAAAGAAATCATCGCATCCGCAGCCAACAGCGCAACGCCCGAGGTGCTGCCTCTTAAAACCCGCGTGAAGTACACGCTCACGGTCAACGCCAATCCGCGCGGCGCAAAATCCGGATCGCTGCTGCGCGTGTGGCTGCCGTTCCCCCAAGTCTACGGCCGGCAGCGCGACGCAAAACTGCTGCGGAGCAACCCCGACGGGGCGACAGTCGCTCCGCCGGCGATCGACGGCGATCCGGTCACCGGCGTGCCGCAGCGAACGGTGTACCTTGAACGAAAGATCGACGATCCGAGCCAACCCGCAAAGTTCGAGATCGAGTTTGAATTCATCACCAGCGCGTTCTACCCCAAACTCGATGATACGCGCCCCAAGCCGGGAGCTTCAGCCCCGGATCGGTCGCGCATAGACTCTTCGTACTTATCACAGCGCCCCCCGCACATCGTCTTCACCCCCGAGTTGAAAGCGAAGGCAAATGAAATCGTCGGCGCCGAAACAAATCCGTTAATCAAAGCCAGAAAAATCTTCATATGGCTCGACGAAAACCTGCGTTGGACGCCCGAGGAAGAATATTGCGTCATCCCCAACTTAAGCATGCACGGCCTGACGCGCGGCAAAGGCGATTGCGGCGTGGCGAGCATGACGTTCATCACCCTGTGCCGCATCGTCGGCGTGCCCGCGCGGTGGCAAAGCGGATGGACCACCAACCCTGTCGGCTGGAATATGCACGACTGGAGCGAAATCTACATCGAACCGTGGGGCTGGATTCCGGTTGACGCCAGCTACGGCCGACAGAAAAGCGATGATCCCGCCGTTCGCGATTTTTACTTCGGCCACACCGACAGCCACCGCCTCATCGTCAGCCTCGACTACGGCCGCGAACTGTCGCCCGCGAAGCAATCCTTCCGCAGCGAACCACTCGATTTCCAACGCGGCGAAGTCGAACTGGACGGGCGGAATCTTTACTTTGATGAATGGGATTACGAGATTGAGTTTGAGCGGGAAGCGGTTCGATGAAGATCAGCAGAAACACATATAACGAGCGGCGAGCGTCAGCGACCCGATTCAAGGCGCAATCCGACCGAATGTTAACGCTGGCGGCTCGTCATTCCGCGCCTATGCGGTTGCCTTGGATGAACATTGGCGACCGCATTCGTGCGTTCATGTGCGGCCGCATTTTGTGCTACAAAATGCACCCTCCCGATGCTATTATTGACGCATGCGATCAACGATGAACGTCTCTCTTCCGACCGACTTGAAAACATGGGTCGATGAGCAGGTGGCCGAAGGGGGGTTTGGCACCGCCAGCGAGTACCTGCGTGATATGCTCCGACGGACGCGCGAGCGACAGACGCGACGCCGCATCGATTCGACGCTGATCGAAGCGATCGATCGTGGTGCCAACATCAAAATGGATTCCGCCGATTTCACCGCCATCCGAGTCGCCGCCCGTACCGCGGCTAAAGTAAACCGGCGGGGCAGAAAATGAAGCGGTTGATCCGCCGGACAAAGCAGGTCGCCGGTGAAATCATCGACATCTACGGTCACATCGCGGCCCGAAATCGTTCGGCGGCGGAACGCGTGTTCGACGAGATTGAATCGACGATTCGCTTTCTTGCCGAATGGCCGGGCGCCGGAACGCGGTGGCTGTCAAACGACCCACGGCTCGCCGATGTTCGCATGATGGGGCTGCGGAAATACAGGAACTACCTCATCTTTTATCGAGTTGCCGGCGATGCGATCGAAATCCTGCGCGTCGTACACGGTGCACGCGACCTGGATCGAGTACTCGACGACATGCAGATCGAGTTTGACGAGAATGATTCAAACTAACCGGCAAAATAGTTGTTGAAGTTCCGCCGAAAACTGCTCATAATCAGAAGATCGCCGCGGCGGACTGCAGCCCCCGTGGCGGGCGATCGGTTTGCCTGTCGCGACCGCTCGTTTGTTCCCGCGAAGGCGTTCGCGGGGTTGATTGCCCGGCGGTTCCATCGAAACGACTGGAAACGACTGGAACGGCGGCTGGGCATGGCGCGGGTTCGGCAGCGTTGCTGGCCCCTTTGAAAGGAGGCTCCGATGAGTTTTGCCAATTGTGGAGCGTCGCTCTGACGCGACTTAAAAGGCGGGTGAGACTCCCGCCTTCCACGCTCGTCGCTCACTATGAGCGACCTCCATGCAGGAAACTGCCCGGGCCCGGCGCCGAAACGCGCCGGGCTCGGTTCATTATCATTCCGGATTGAAGACTTTTGAATAACCACGAAGGACTCGAAGCGGACGAAGAAATTCACTTGTTTTCGCCGCAGTTTCGTCGTGTCCTCGGTGAGCGTCGTGGTTCAGACCGGGTTTTTCGACGGCCTCTTTCGGTTAAACACGAAGATCACCAGGAGCTTGAAGCATCCAATTTGTTTTCTTGATGGTTTCGTCGTGCACTTCATGTCCTTCGTGGCCTTCGTGGCCTTCGTGTTTAACTTCGGCACTTTGACCGACTGAATTGACCCGTTGCGGTTCTCCACCTGCGTGAACGTGCGGCGCGGGAGTTTTGTTGCATTGCCGTCGCGATCGATATGATCCGCCGACCGTGATCGCTCACCGCGCCAACTCGCCCGCCAAATCCACCGCCTTCGCGTGCGCCATGCGGGCGCTGGGCCGTGCCGAACCGCCGGCGACGTTTGTGCTGTCCGGCAACACCTTTCGCCGGTCGCGCATCGTCAAGCACGATTTCTGGGCCGCCACCGCCTTCTACGACGGCGACGACGGCACCCAGGCCGTCGCCAAAATCAACCGCGCCGCCCCCTTCTGCGGCATCAGCCTCGAATGGGTCGGCCGATGGCTCTGCCGCCACGAAGTACGCTTCTATTCTTCGCTGCGCCACGTCCCCAACGTGCCCGCCCTGCTCGGCCGCCTCGGCAACACCGGCTTCATCCACGTTTTCGTCCCCGGGCGGCCGCTGGCCAAAGGCATGGCGTTGCCCGATTCGTTCTTCCCCGAACTAAGACAGGTCCTGGCCGAAATCCACCGCCGCCGAATCGCTTATGTCGATTCCAACAAGCGTGAAAACATCCTGGTAGGCGACGACGGCCGCCCGCACCTGATTGATTTCCAGATCAGTTATGACCTGCACGATTTCGGCGATTGGTTCCTCACCCGCAACCTGCTGCACCGCCTGCAGGCCGCCGATCGCTACCACATCCTTAAACACCAGCGCCGCCTGCGCCCCGACACGCTCTCTGCCGAGCAACGCGTGCAGGCCACGCAAATCGGTGGATTGATCAAACTGCACCGCCTAATCACCCGCCCCTACTTCGCCATGCGCCGCCCGATCATGAAAAAACTCCGCGACGCGGGCTACCTGCTGCCCGAGGGCAGCAAGTAACCGTGCATTTGCAAGTGCGTCCGCCCCACTGGCAGACTCAGGCATTCACATCGTTAGCGGTTTTCAGAAGCTCGTCGATGATGCGCGTAATGGAAAACCTCAACTCCTCCGCTTGCGGCTTCGCGGCAGAAATCGGCGTTAGAGCGAAGGCGCGCGGCAGGTCGCTTGGCGCTGCCAGCGTCTTGCCAAACTGTGCGGCGAGAATGGTGAAATCGTCGAGGTTCACCACGCCGCCGGCGCTGTAGTTGAAGTTCCCCTGGCTGAACACGCGATTGGGCTGGCCGAAGCTGGCGGCGAGGGCGGTGAAGTCGTCGAGGTTCACCGAGCGATCACGATTGGCGTCGCCGGAAAGGACGAAGAAGTTAAAGACAAAGTCGTCGTTGGGGGTTCCGTTGCCGTCGCCATCGAGCGAATTCCCGGCAGTGTCCGTTACACCGGCGGCGACAACGTTCACGCGGTAACTACCGTCAAAAAGAGTAGCCGCAGGGAACCCAGAAAATGTCAACGTCGCGTTGTCGTTGGCCGCATCGTAAACCAGCCCCAGAGAGGAGGGAAGGATCTGGAATCCGAGAGTCAAATTGACGATGGTTAGATCGTTGGTGTGAAGCGTAAGTTGAACGCTTTCGCTAAAGCCGATTGCGAGAACGTGGCTTTCCTCGAACTCGAACGCTGAACTCGTCACCATCGGTGGCGTTGTGTCGGCCCCCGTATTGAGCAGCACGCTCACGTTGTTGGAATTGTAATTCGCCGTCACGAGGTCTGGCCTGCCGTCGGCGTTGAGGTCCGACACCGCGACGGAATGCGGGCCGTTGCCGACGGCGAAGGTCTGCTGCGTCTGGAACGTCCCGTTGCCGTTCCCCAGCAGCACGCTCACGTTGTTGGAACCGTAATTTGCCGTCACGAGGTCCGGCCTGCCGTCAGCGTTGAGGTCCGACACCGCGACGAAATGCGGGCTGTTGCCGACGGCGAAGGTCTGCTGGGTCTGGAACGTCCCGTTGCCGTTCCCCAGCAGCACGCTCACGTTGTTGGAAAGGTAATTCGCCGTCACGAGGTCCGGCCTGTCGTCGGCGTTGAGGTCCGACACCGCGACGGAAAGCAGGCCGTTGCCGACGGCGAAGGTCTGCTGGGTCTGAAACGTCCCGTTGCCGTTCCCCAGCAGCACGCTCACGTTGTTGGAAAAACGGTTCGCCGTCACGAGGTCCGGCCTGCCGTCGCCGTTCACGTCAGCTGCGGCGACTTCACGCGGGCCCGTGCCGGCGGCGAAGGTCTGCTGGGTCTGGAACGTCCCGTTCCCGTTCCCCAGCAGCACACTCACGTTGTTGGAAAGGTAATTCGCCGTCACGAGGTCCGGCATGCCGTCGGCGTTCACGTCAGACACGGCGACTTCACTCGGGCTCGTGCCGGCGGCGAAGGTCTGCTGGGTCTGGAACGTCCCGTTCCCGTTCCCCAGCAGCACGCTCACGTTGCTGGAATCACGGTTCGCCGTCACGAGGTCCGGCGTACCGTCGGCGTTGAGGTCCGACACGGCGACGGAATGCGGTCCGGCACCGGCGGCGAAGGTCTGCTGGGTCTGGAACGTCCCGTTGCCGTTCCCCAGCAGCACGCTCACCGTGTTGGATTCGTAGTTCGCCGTAACGAGGTCCAGCTTGCCGTCGGCGTTCACTTCAGACAAGGCGACGTAACCCGGGTTGAGGCCGGCGGGGTACGGTGGACTGGTAAGCAAGAAGAGGCTTAGCAGCACCCGCGATTCGAGCGGTTCGTTGAAGTACGCGCCTTGCTTCCGAGATGTCTTTGCCACGAAAACCTCCAATTCTGAATTGCCGTCAACAGTCTTTGTAGCCGTACTCGGTCCACCATGAGTGCCTAGGATGTCGCCGTTATCGCTTCCGATTGGTGGGCCGAGTACTTCTCTACTCTACTTCGATTTCGACGCAGTAACTCAATCATGGCGCGACCTCCGAGAGTGCTCTGATAAAAGCTTCCGAAATGAAGAACGAGACAACTCCGGGCGATCGGCAAAGAAATGGCGACAAATACGACGTGCCTTCCCGCTGTCGGCCGCCCCAAGGTTGAAGATGCGGTTTGTCACCGACGGGTTGGTTAGTGTCAACGGCATCGGCCAGGAATACCGCGCGAATTTGATCGGCGTTCTCGATGAGCAGACCCGGAGACTGATCCGAAGTTGAACCGTTTGCGCAGCATCGGCAAGCAGCCGGCGCGCTTCGAGTCTCCGCCGCGTACGTTGTAGACCTTTTAGCCCGTTGTTTCGCCATCCCGTGCCGCCCGTCTGTTGGGGCCCGAGAGTGTCCCACCGCGGGCTACCCAATGTCAATGTTAAACGCCACGACTTAGCAGGCGAATGTCGCGCTCTCGGCCGCGCGAAGCCCCTATCCGATTCACTTCTTTTTCGACCCGTTGCGTTTCGCGTCTGAGTCGCTCAATTCGAGCATGCGTGAACTCATTTGCCCTTCTTCTTTCCCCCGTTACGGCTCGGCTCGATGTCGCTGAATTCCAGAATGTGATGGATCGAAATGGTTTTCCACTCGGTAGCGACCCGATGTCCCCGATCGTCGCGAATGTTTTGCGTGGCGATGACAGCGCTGTTGTCGCCGACGATGAGCATTCCCGGATCGAGGACGTCGAAAACTGTGCTGTTGACCATCTTCATACGAAACGCCTTGAAGGGGTGGTCGTCGAGTTTGCGGAGCAGGTCATGGTTGGTCATGGCGATTTCCGATCATACCCACCCCGATCATACCC
>ENA-ORBV01000482-ORBV01000482.1-microbial-mat-metagenome-genome-assembly--contig:-NODE-482-length-91116-cov-22.646833_pt1 | contig 91116 bp, 91 predicted proteins | sample MGYA00237777_ERZ505514 | MGnify/ENA primary metagenome ERZ505514 (study PRJEB26160, sample SAMN06269048) | microbial mat metagenome | isolation source: Oligotrophic lake microbial mat | place...
AGACGGCATACGAGATTCACCTTAGTCTCGTGGGCTCGGAGATGTGTATAAGAGACAGATTTGGGACGCGTAAGGGCATCGATCGGGCCGCCGCTGACGCTTGGGCGGCTCAGCATGCGCATCACGCCGATCACGAAAGCGACCACCACATAGACCGAGGCTGCCGCGCCATGGTCGCTCACGAATACGGCGATCGAAGGATAGGCGCTGCCAGGCACACCGCTGGTCAGAAACTGCAGCACACCCGCCAGCAAGGTCAGGGCATAGCCATAGCGGGCACCAAGCACAAAGCTGGCCACACCGATGGGGACCAGGTAAAGCAACCACATTTCAGAGCCCGGACCGCTGGCGACGTCGAGCATGCACAGGCAGCCCATCAGGGCGGCTACCAATACAAGAAACGTGATGCGCTGGGGCATTCGGTAAGGCAGGCCGCGATGGCGCGGTGCACACGCTGAGACGGGCTGGGAAGTATGCTCTCGTCATGTGGCGTCGGCATGTCGATCTGCTCGGGAATGTGACATGGGTCACACAAATTCCGCTCTTCGGCCATGCCTGGCCGCTCTTCGCGGCGCGCTCGTGCGACCCGGCTCAGGTGGTTGCCAGGCGGGCCAGTTCGGCGCCTGCCGCATAGCACTCGAAGTTGCGTGCGCGGGTATCGGCAGCGGCAGACGTGAGGCGCCAGCGTGCGCCCCTTTCGGGCTAATCGCCGAATGAGGCTCTATGCTGGTCGGTATGATGGCCGCTAGGTGGTTTCTCATAGTTAAAAAATTAATTAAAACAATAAATTATTTATTAATATTAATGTGAAATATTGGATAAATCACATTGTCATGCGCGCTCCTTGGAGGCCACAACGAAGCGGTGCTGCGCACTGTGCGAGCGCTACTTCGGGGATCGTCGATCCAGTTCGGTTTGCTGATTGCAGGTTTGTCCGCCGTCGACCCCGGGGCGTCGATGCCGTCGCGTCGCCGCTGCCCGGTGGCGGCAGCTGTGCCGGGTTGCGAGGCGCAGATTTGCCGGGGGCGCCGGAGGCCGCCGGCCTGCGCCGTCGACGCCGTCGCGCTGCGGATGTTCAGCGGCCTGCGCGCGGGGCTGTCGCGTCTGGCCGGGCGTGTATCGGTGCAGGGCGGCGGCGGATCGCTTGCTCGGATGGCCTCGCTGTAGCGTTGTCACGGCTTCTTCATGCGGCTCAGGTAGATTGCAACGCAGGCGCAACTCAAGACCTCGGTTGATGTGGCGATAACCATAGGGGCGCACCGAAGCTGCGTGCTGGCCGATGCGATAATCGAAAATCGGGCCACGCGCCGCCGGTGCAGTCAGTTGTGGCGCGCCGGGACAGCCGTTTTTGTGCATCAAGAAAACGCTGAACAAGTCCCTGGCATTCGGATTCTCGAACAAGGAACCTTTTAGGTTCAACATCTTGCAACAGCGACGTTCTCAACCTATGGACTGATTGAATGTTTCCTTGATTGATCGGTAGCAAACCGGCTTCACCACTACTTGTAAACCATGAAAATCCAACCTGTGATTCTTTCCGGCGGCTCCGGCACGCGCCTGTGGCCGCTGTCGCGCGAGCATTTTCCCAAACAGCTGATTCCGTTTGTCGAGGAGGACTCGCTGTTCCAGGCGACAGTGCGGCGGCTCAGCGGCGCCGACGGCTTGGAAGTGAGCGCCAGGCCGCTGGTGGTGTGCAACGAGGCGCACCGCTTCCTGATCGCCGAGCAAATGCGCAGCATGGGCGTGCAGGCGGAAGCCCTGATCCTCGAACCTGTCGGGCGCAACACCGCCCCGGCGCTGACGCTCGCAGCCCTGCACCTCGAGGCCGCCGCTCACGATACGGTGATGCTGGTGATGCCGGCCGACCATGTGATCACCGACAAGCCGGCGTTTCTGGCAGCCGTGGGGCAGGCCGCCGGGCTGGCGCAGGCGGGGGCTGTGGTGACCTTCGGCATCGTGCCGGACAAGCCGGAAACCGGCTATGGCTACATTCGCCGTGGCGCCGCGCTGGCCGGCCCGGCCGGCGGCCATACGCTGGCCGGCCCGGCCGGCGGCCATACGCTGGCCGGTTTCGTCGAGAAGCCCGATCTGGCCACCGCGCAGAAGTATGTCGATAGCGGCGAATACTGGTGGAACAGCGGGCTGTTCGCGCTCAAGCCTTCTGTGTGGCTCAAGGCGATTGGCAGCCTGCATCCGCAAATACTGGCGGCCTGCTCGAAAGCCTATGCCGAGGGTGCACAGGATGCCGATTTCCGGCGCGTGGGCGCGGCAGCGTTCGCCACCTGCCCGGCGGATTCGATCGACTGTGCGGTGATGGAAAAGCTGGTCGGCGATGCCGGCCTGGGCGTGGCCGCGCAGGTGGTGCCATTGGCGGCGGGCTGGTCGGACATCGGTGCCTGGGATGCGCTGTGGCAGATCCTCCCCAAAGACGATGCCGGCAACGCCACCCGCGGCGAGGTGGTGCTGCACGATGCGCACGGCAACCTGGTGCTGTCGCAGGGCCGCATGGTGGCCTGCGTGGGCATGCGCGACATGGTGGTGATCGAGACGCCGGACGTGATCATGGTGGCGCCGCTCAACCGCGCGCAGGAGGTGAAGCAACTGGTGGCCAAGGTCAAGGCCGGCGGACATACCCTGGCCGAATCGCATCGCAAGGTGTACCGCCCCTGGGGCTCCTACGATTCGGTCGACCATGGCGAGCGCTTCCAGGTCAAGCGCATCATCGTCAACCCGGGCGCCTCGCTGTCGCTGCAGAAGCATCATCACCGTGCCGAGCACTGGATCGTGGTGCAGGGCACGGCCGAAGTGACGCGCGGCGAGGAGGTGTTCCTGGTGGCGGAGAACCAGTCGACCTACATTCCGCTGGGTACGGTCCACCGGCTGGTCAACCCGGGCAAGATTCCGCTGGAAATGATCGAGGTGCAGTCGGGTACCTACCTGGGTGAGGACGACATCGTGCGGATTCAAGATCACTACGGACGCGCCTGATGCTGCGGCCGTGCTTGTCGCACCCGAACGGACCATGACGACTAATGCGGCCCCGGCCCGCGCCAGAGCGGCGCGCTCGTGGCTTGTCTGCGCTGCGCTGGTGGCGCTCGCCGGCGAGGCGCTGGCCCGCGCCAGGCAAGTCGACGCGCTTTTGAATTTTGGTTAAACAGTGACATTGTTCTCGTCCCGGTTGCAGGCACACGTTTGTACGTGCAGCGGTTCGAAGACAATTCGTTCTCTCGACAGTCTGCAAGGAATGCAATGACGATTTTGGTGACAGGCGGCGCCGGTTTTATCGGCAGCAACTTCGTGCTCGACTGGCTGGCGCAGTCTGACGAGGGGATCGTCAATCTCGACAAGCTGACCTATGCGGGCAACGCGGCTAACCTTGCCAGCCTGGCGGGCGATGCGCGCCATGTGTTCGTACGCGGCGACATCGGCGATGCGCAACTTGTCGCCGGACTGTTGGCGCGCCACCAGCCGCGTGCGCTCGTCAATTTCGCGGCCGAATCGCATGTGGACCGTTCGATACACGGCCCGGGTGAATTCATCCAGACCAATATCGTCGGGACATTCCAGTTGCTTGAAGCGATGCGCGCCTGGTGGGGCGGGCTTGGCGCTGATGCGAAGGCCGCGTTCCGCCTGTTGCATGTCTCGACCGACGAGGTCTACGGCTCGCTCAAGGTCGGCGCCCCGGCTTTCAGTGAGACCCACCGTTACGAACCCAACAGCCCGTACTCGGCGTCGAAGGCGGCCTCCGATCATCTGGTGCGCGCCTACCATCACACCTACGGCCTGCCGGTTGTCACCACCAACTGCTCGAACAACTACGGGCCGTATCATTTTCCGGAAAAGCTGATTCCGCTTCTGATCGTCAACGCGCTCGCCGGCAAACCCCTGCCGGTGTATGGCGACGGCATGCAAATCCGCGACTGGCTGTATGTGAAGGACCATTGCAGCGCCATCAGGCGGGTGCTCGAAGGCGGGCGGCTGGGCGAAACCTACAACATCGGCGGCTGGAACGAGAAGCCGAATCTGGACATCGTGCACACCGTTTGCGCACTGCTGGACGCATTGCAGCCGCGCGCCGATGCCAGGCCCTACAAGCAGCAGATCACCTATGTGAAGGATCGGCCGGGTCACGACCGGCGCTATGCCATCGATGCCGGCAAGATCGAGCGTGAACTGGGATGGCGCCCCGCCGAGACGTTCGACAGCGGCATTCGCAAGACGGTAGCCTGGTATCTGGCGAACCAGGCCTGGGTGGCCGATGTGCAAAGCGGCAGCTACCGCGACTGGATCGACCGGCAATACGGTGGCGCGGGAGCGGCGCGGTGAAGATACTGTTGTTCGGCAAGGGCGGACAGGTCGGCTGGGAATTGCAGCGCAGCCTGGCGCCGTTGGGTGAACTGGTGGCGCTTGATTTCGACAGCACCGGGCTATGCGGCAGCTTCACCGATCTGGACGGCGTTGCGCAAACGGTGCGCGCGGTGCGGCCGGATGTGATCGTCAACGCGGCGGCGCATACGGCAGTCGACCGTGCCGAGGCCGAGCCGCAACTGGCGCGCACACTCAATGCGCTGGCGCCGGCGGTGCTGGCGCGCGAAGCTGCGGCGCTGGGTGCCTGGCTGGTGCATTACTCGACCGACTATGTGTTCGATGGCAGCGGCAGCACGCCTTGGCAAGAGAGCGACACACCGGCACCGCTGTCGGTCTACGGCCGCTCCAAGCTCGAAGGCGAAGTGGCGGTCGCCGGCACGGCGCGCCATCTGATCTTTCGCACCAGTTGGGTGTATGCCGCGCGCGGCGGCAATTTCGCCAGGACCATGCTGCGCCTGGCCCGCGAGCGCGACAAGTTGACGGTCATCGCCGACCAGATCGGCGCGCCGACCGCAGCCGAGCTGCTTGCCGACTGCACGGCGCACGCGATTCGCGCCGTGGCCGCCGCACCGCACTTGGCCGGCCTGTATCACCTGGTGGCTGGCGGTGCGACCAGCTGGCACGGCTATGCGCGCCATGTGCTGGCGCGGGCGGCCGAACGCGGGCAGGTGCTCAAGGCCGGGCCGGACGATGTGGCGCCGATTCCCACCAGCGCATACCCGACTGCGGCGCAGCGGCCGCTCAATTCGCGCCTGGATACAAGCCGGGTACGCGCCGCCTTCGGCTTTCACCTGCCGGATTGGCAGATTCAGGTCGACCGCATGGTCGATGAGATATGCGGCTAGTGCCCGCCCGTTATCGCGCAGCAGGCTGTGCCGCAGTTGCGCCCGACGTCGCTGCGTGCAATCAAGGAAACATTGAACATGTCCGTAGGTTGAGAAAGCCGCTTCTGCAACCCGTTGAATTGAAAACAACTTCCGTTCGAGAGCCTGCACGCCAGGAACTTATTCAGCGTTTTCCTGATTGTCGGCGCCAACCCAACAACGTCTTCAGGCCCACCCTAACATGATCACATCCAGACGTCGCGGCATCATCTTGGCCGGGGGCTCCGGAACCCGGCTCTATCCGGCGACCCAGGCGGTCTCAAAACAGTTGCTGCCGATCTTCGACAAGCCGATGATCTATTACCCGCTTTCGACCCTGTTGCTGGCGGGCATCCGCGAGATCCTGATCATTTCCACCCCGCAGGACACGCCGCGCTTCGAGCAACTGCTGGGCGACGGCAGGCAATGGGGCGTGCAATTCACCTACGCGGTGCAAGCGTCGCCGGACGGCCTGGCGCAGGCTTTCCTGATCGGCGAATCGTTCATCGGCGACGCCTGTTCGGCGCTGGTGTTGGGCGACAACATCTTCTATGGTCACGATCTGGTGCATTTGCTGCAGCGTGCGGATCAGCGCACTGCAGGGGCAACGGTGTTCGCCTACGCGGTGCAGGACCCGGAACGCTACGGCGTGGTTGAATTCGATTCTGCCGGCCGCGCGGTGAGTCTGGAGGAAAAGCCCGCGCAGCCGAAGTCGCGCTTTGCGGTGACAGGCCTGTATTTCTACGATCGCGATGTGGTGCAGTTGGCCAGCACGATCAAGCCTTCTGCCCGCGGCGAACTGGAAATCACCGATCTGAACCGCTTGTATCTCGAGCGCGGCAGCCTGGATGTCGAAACCATGAGTCGCGGGTTCGCCTGGCTCGATACCGGCACCCACGAATCGATGCTCGAAGCCAGTCAGTTCATCCAGACCATCGAGCGGCGCCAGGGCCTGAAAGTGGCTTCACCGGAAGAGATCGCCTGGCGCAACGGCTGGGTCGATGACGCCGCGCTCGTGCGCTTGGCCGCGCCGCTGGCCAAATCCGGCTATGGCCAGTATCTGCTTGGCCTGCTGCGCGACGGCCGGGGCAGGTGATGCTGATCACGCCAACCGGCATTGCCGACGTACTGTTGATCGAGCCCAGGGTATTCGGCGACGAGCGCGGATTTTTTTTCGAGAGCTTCAACCTGCGTGCGTTTCGCCAGGCCTCGCGCCTGTCCGGCGATTTCGTGCAGGACAATCATTCGAAATCGGCGCGCAATGTCTTGCGCGGGCTGCATTACCAGATTCGCCAGCCGCAGGGCAAACTGGTGCGGGTCACCGCCGGCTCTGTGTACGACGTTGCAGTCGACATCCGGCGCCAGTCTCCCACTTTCGGGCGCTGGGTCGGGCAGGTGCTGTCGGGCGACAACAAGAAACAGTTGTGGATACCGCCGGGCTTCGCTCATGGCTTCGTGGTGCTGTCGGAGTCGGCCGAATTTCTTTACAAGACTACCGACTATTGGGCGCCGGAGCACGAGCGCTGCATCATGTGGAACGATCCGGAGCTGGCAATCGAATGGCCGGAGCTTGAGGGGCCGCCATTACTGTCGAAGAAGGATGCGCTCGGCAGCGCGTTCAGTGCAGCGGAAGTATTTGAATGAGCCCGTTCAGCCACGGCACAGTCGTCGCGCGGTCGCAATGCCGCTTCGCATGCGTTGCAATGAAGCCCGTCCGGAGAATCCCGTGCCAGGCAGCCGACTCGGGGAGGGCGGCACTGAATTTCGCGGCCTTGCTGGCGTTAATCGATGCATTCGTCCTTGACGCTGCCGCGCGCGCCCGGTTGATTCCCTCCAAACAAGGAAACCGATGACCAGCATACTGGTGACCGGCGGCGCCGGCTATATCGGCTCCCACACCTGCGTCGAGTTGCTCGATGCAGGCATCGATGTGACGGTGTTCGACAATTTCAGCAACAGCAGCCCGGAGGCCCTGCGCCGCGTCGAGCGCATCACCGGCAAAAAGCTTGGCCTGGTGCGCGGCGACATCCGAGATCGGGCAGCGCTGGTTGCGGCGCTTGAAGCAAGCGGTGCGGCGGCGGTGATTCATTTCGCCGGTTTGAAGGCGGTGGGTGAATCGGTTGCCAAGCCCTTGGAGTACTACGACAACAATGTGGTGGGCTCGCTGCGCCTGCTTGAGGCGATGCGCGAACGCGCCGTGAAGACGCTGGTGTTCAGTTCGTCGGCCACGGTGTACGGCGATCCGCAGCGGCTGCCGCTGACCGAGGATCATCCGCTATCGGCAACCAATCCGTATGGCCGGTCCAAGCTGATGATCGAGGATATGCTGCGCGATCTGCATCAAAGTGATCCGACCTGGCGTGTGGGTCTTTTGCGTTACTTCAATCCGGTCGGCGCGCACATAAGCGGGCTGATCGGCGAGGACCCGCAGGGCATGCCGAACAACCTGATGCCTTTCGTTTCGCAGGTGGCGGTGGGCCAGCGCCCCTTCCTCAACGTATGGGGCGATGACTATCCGACGCCGGACGGCACCGGGGTGCGGGACTATATTCATGTGGTTGACTTGGCGCTGGGGCACCTCAAGGCTTTGGAACGACTGCAAACCCATGCCGAGTGCTTTGCGGTCAATCTCGGAACCGGTACGGGCTACAGCGTGCTTGAGATGGTGCGTGCGTTCGAGGCGGCGAGCGGCAAGCCGGTGCCTTACCAGGTGGCCGCACGTCGCCCCGGCGACATCGCGTCGTGCTACGCTGAACCTGCGCTGGCGCGTGAGTTGCTGGGCTGGAAAGCCGAGCGCGGCCTGGATGCGATGTGCGCGGACGGCTGGCGCTGGCAATCGGGCAATCCCCGCGGCTTCGGCGCTTGACAGGCGGATCGCGGATTCATCAGGCCATGACGCTTCGGCATGAGCGCGCAACGCATTGCAGGCGGATCAGGGGTGATCGGAACAAGGGGACCTTGACCTCGCGCGCTGCGAGTCAACGGCCCGAATCCGACAGTCGCATTTGAGCGCAGTTTCAAGAAACCGTAGCAACGATTCTAAAAAGGCAGGCATGGCAAAAGGAATGATTCTCGCAGCGGGGCAGGGCACCCGTGTGCGTCCGCTGACGCGTGATCTGCCCAAGCCGATGGTGCCGATCCTGGGCAAGCCGGTGATGGAATACCTGATCGAACATCTGGCGCGCTATGGCGTGACGGAGATCATGGTCAACGTGGCCTACCACCATCGGCGCATCGAGGAATACTTTGGCGATGGTCATCGCTGGGGCGTGCAGATCGGCTATTCCTTCGAGGGTGTGCGCGATCACGGCGAGGTGCTGCCGCGGCCGATGGGCTCGGCCGGCGGCATGCGGCGCATCCAGGATTTCAGCGGGTTTTTTGACGAGACCGCGCTGGTGCTGTGCGGCGACGCGCTGATCGACCTGGATATCGGTGCGGCGCTGTATGAACACAAGAACAAGGGCGCGATGGCCAGTGTGGTGACGCTCGATGTGCCGCTGGATCAGGTGCAGAACTACGGCATGGTGGTGGCAGACGACGATGGACGGATCCAGTCGTTTCAGGAGAAGCCCAAGCCGGAAGAAGCCAAGTCGACCCTGGCCTCGACCGGCATTTACCTGTTCGAACCGGCGGTGCTGGAGCGTGTGCCGCCCGGACGCAACTACGACATCGGATCGCAGCTTTTTCCGCAATTGGTGCAGGAAAAGGTGCCGTTTTACGCGCAAAGCCGGTTTTTCAACTGGATCGATATCGGCCGCGTCAGCGACTACTGGTCGGTGCTGCAGCGCGTGCTGCGCGGTGAAATCGCTGAAATGAACATGCCCGGCCGGGAAGTGCAACCCGGCATCTGGGTCGGGCTCAATACCTCGATCGCCTGGAGCACCGTGCATATTGCCGGGCCGGTGTATATCGGTTCGTCGGTGCGTATCGATCCGGGCGCGTCAATCATCGGGCCGGCCTGGATCGGCCACGGCAGCCATATCCGCGCCGGCGCCAAGGTCCGTCGCAGCGTGCTGTTCGAATACACCCGCATCGCGCCAGACATGGAATTTACCGAGATGATCGTGTCGCCCGACTATTGCGTCGATCGCGACGGTGACACTTTCTACCTTGGCGACGAGCGCACGCAACTGCGCTGGGGTGACGCGCGCGCGTAGTTTCCACGAAGTTCGTTGGCCAGCAGCCTGTCGGGCTTGGGGCGTCGAAAGCGAAAATCGGCCCCAGGGAGGACAGTTTTTGCCACATTCGCCGCCTCATAGCCCCGCTATGGGGCAAGAAGGCGGTGAAAAATGGACCGCTGCGGTCGATTTGCAGCCGACGATTCCCAAGTCCGACAGGCTGCTTTCGCTGCGCATACCGTTGCGACCGGTAGTCAGGCCAGCCTTCGTTGTGATCCGCACCAATGCGGCGCAAGACCGTGTTTTTGTGCACCGCGACGGCGATTAAACACCACACGCCATGAATATCGGCGCTGCGTAGTGCTTCGAGGCGAGCGATCGCCCCTATGCGATAGCCTGAACGGGCTATTGACCTGCTAAGTGGTGCGTCGCATACTTGCGGTGTTGCGTCTTCGTAGTTTTTTGGAGTCATTCAATATGCAAAAGCAGCTTTCTGCCGCGATCTTCTCTGGCTTGATGGCACTCAGTAGTGCCGCGCAGGCGTTTTCTTTCAACTTCGGGTTGCTGGTCGGAACCGAAACAAGTCCGCTCGTCACTGTTGGTGCCGGCGTGACGGGTGTTGATACGTTTTTCTTCCAGTTGAGTGCGCCAAGCAATGTCGGCGCCGGCGCGACGAACGTGTTGATTGGGGCGAACCCGATATTTGTTTTCCCGGCCTTCGGCGCGACGCTGTATGACGATGTGACCAACGGTCTTCTTGGCACCTTCTCGAGTTCTGCGACCGTCACTGCACAAAACCTGTCATTGTCCGGTCTTCTCGGCAGCGGCTCGTACCGCGTCGATGTCGCGGGTACCGGTGGCCTTGCCGGCGGTGCTTATCTGGTTTCGCTTTCGAATAACGGGGCGCCCGTGACCCCGATTCCCGAGCCCGAGTCGTATGCTTTGTTTCTCGCTGGTCTGGGTTTGATCGGCACCATTGCGAGGCGGCGCCGGAAATCCAAGGTGAAGGCGTAAACGAGCATTGCGTACGTCGCGAGCGCCCTGCGGGGCGCTTTTTTGTTTCTGGCAAGCCCAGCTTGAGCTTGGCTGATCGCTCGCGAATGTGGTGACCCATGAATCGCTTGGTCCGGATACACCCGTCGATTGACGCCAATTGCTATTCCGCTTCGGATCGCGCGAGCTGGCACGATGCCGGTTCGGCCGCGGCCGCCCTCCGGCGTTTCCAGTTGCTCGCCCACCGGCGTGCGGCCTGCAGCTAAGGCAGCCGCGTCAGCGCATCCGATTCCATGCGGGTGCCCGGCATGTATTCTCGCCGCAAGGAAACTTGTAGCGGCGGCAGTGGCACAGGTTTGGCAGGTTTGTACTTGCTCATGACCGCCGGCACGTAGCTGCGGGTTTCCCGATACGGCGGAATCGAATTCTTGTATTTTCGAACCGCCCCTTCGCCGGCGTTATAGGCGGCCAGCACCAGATCCAGCCGATCGCCGAACATGTCTATCAAGGTGCGCAGATGGCGGCTGCCGGCACGCAGGTTATTGTGTACGTCAGCGGGGTTACCGATGCCGTAGCGCTGGGCCGTGCCCGGCATCACCTGCATCAAGCCGATCGCGCCCTTGGGAGAGATCGCGTCCGGGCGGTAGGCGGATTCGACCGAGATTACGGCATGTACCAGCGCCGGTTCGACACCGGCATCACGCGCGGCAGCAGTGATTTCCCGGTCGAATGGCTTGCCGTCATTCGGCTGGGAGGGCGGCTCGGCTGCGGCCGGAGGCGCAGGGGTGTCTACGGCAATGCGGTAGCCGGTGTCCTTCTGGTAGGGCTCTGCGACCCGCGCAGGTGCCGCGCTGAGCGACGAGGGTACGTAAACCACGCCGTCGGCATTGTCGACTGCGGCGCGGGCGCAAGGCAGTGCCAGGAGCGCGCCGCCGACAATCAAAGCCAGGTGCAGAGCGATGTGGCGGGGTGCTCGAGTCATGCGGTAGAGGATACCAAGATCGCGCGCAATCCGCGCCGGCGTCTGGCGTTTGGCACCGGCGGCCGATGATCCGGTGACTGTGTCGGCAAAACGTCAGGCGGCAGGGGAGGCAGCAAAGCGCCGCCCGCGCGCTGGTGACCGTCGACGCGCCAGCATAAGTGACCCCAGTGCGATCATCAGCAAGGCCCCTGATTGCGGCTCCGGGACCTGTGCGGCGTGTACCTGTGTCGGCGGGGTTGCGCGAAATAGGCCATCGTAGCCGGAGTTTTCATCGATGCCGCTTATGGCCAACCGATAGTTGCCGGGCGCCAGGCTGGCTGCAAAAAAGTCGTTGCTCAACATGTAACCCAGGTGATCGGTGTCGACGCCGGTTGCGAGCGCGCTGCCGCTGACTGTGTCGCCGATCAGAAGAAAAAGCTGGGCGCTGAACTGCTGGATTCGCAGCGGTCCGATCGGAGAATCGGCAAGGTTGAAGCGACCGGTGTTATAGATCGCCGATGCTGCCGTGGTGAGTGCGAAGTCGTAATCCGCGCTGAAGGAACCGTTGGACGCTGGGCGGCTCAGGGCGATGGTGCTTTGGGCACCGCCGGGCGACAAGGTGGTGGTCGGTAAGGCCCACACTGGGGGCACGATGCATACCGCAGCAATGGCTGCCGGCGCGAAAAGGCGGCATGCGCGGGTCACACGCGCCAACAAGCCCGGTTGCAGCGTCGCCGTGAGGTTATCGGGTTCAAGGAAGCTCGGCATGCGCTCACCTGTGGTTTGAAGAAACCGCTTGCACCGGCGATTTGCTGGTTATCTGTCGCACCCGAATCAGCATCAGGGCCAGGCCGGCAAACATCATCGCCCACGATTCCGGTTCGGGTACGGCCAGCAACGGAGCAGGTGCCGGCACCGCGGTCAAGCTGCCGGTATATCCGCCTCCCAAAAAGCCGGAACCGATACCGCCGATCTCCAGCCGGTATGCACCGGCGCCCAGCGACGCGACGTAAAACTGGTTGTTGGTGAGGTTGGTACCCGGCGCGCTGTCTGTTCCGGAAAACAGTGGGGTCCATCCAGTTGCCGTGAAGAGGCTGGCGCTGAAGTTGCTGACCATGCCTATGCCGACCCGATTGCTGTAATTGACGGACTCGCTCAAGCCCAAGGTCTGGCCAAGGCTGAAGAAGTAAACATCAAGGAAACTGCCTTGTTTACCTGTGCCAGACAAGGAAATGCCGGCACCGGCACTATTCAAGGTCGTGGCGTGCACCGCCGGGACTGTGGCCATGGCCCATGTGCCCAACACGATGGCAAGGCGGATTCCAAAACGTCTCGCAAGCAGTTGCAGGTTCATGACGGGTTCACGAATGGGTTAGGCAATGCGCCCATTCTAGGCTCGCGATCTGGAAGGTAAATGTGATGTTTCGCACAAGAAACATCAATACACAATATATCGTCCTACAAACTAGAGTCTAAGAATGGACGGTTTCGCCTGTCTGCTCGCTCGGTCAAGTGTGTAACAGTGAGAATAAAGATTAAATATTTGTTATATAAGTACTATTTTCCATGAACTTGGGCTGACGCAGACGGTGTTGCGTGCGCATGAGAGCTTTTTCCGGATGCTGACTTGAAGATACTCTATGAAGAGTGAAAAACATTCCAAGCTAAGGATGGCACGGCGATGCCAGATTAAGTTTGAGTTTTCGATGTAAATTTACAAATTCCTTGAAAATGTTCGATTACTGTTGCTCAGCTTGCGTAGCGGCGCTCTTTGGTCGTCACCCAGGCCCGGTCACTCGGTGCGTGGTAGGGCTTACCGGTCTGGCCAAGCTACAATTGCCGCGTTTGGCCTGGGTGGTGAAATTGGTAGACACAAGGGACTTAAAATCCCTCGGCTGGCAACGGCTGTACGGGTTCGATTCCCGTCCCAGGCACCATGCCATCGACAAATGTCCATTGAGGGTCCGGTTTTGATCGTATTCAATCTCGGTTGTGCCGCCCAGCATCGCTTCGAGGGCTGGTTCGCCTCGGCCGACGACTTCGAGTCGCAGCGCACGCGGGGCCTGCTCGCTTGCCCGCTGTGCGGCTCTCCTGAGGTGACCAAACAGTTGTCGGCACCGCGCCTGAATCTTTCTGCAGCCGCGGATGCGCCGCCGCCTGCAGCACCATCAACGGATGTTGCGGTGATCGATCCCGAACAACGCCATTTGCGCGAATTGATCCGTCGCGTGATCGAATCGACCGAAGATGTGGGCCAGAATTTCTCCGAAGAAGCTCGGCGCATCCACTACAAGGAGGCGCCGCTGCGCGCGATTCGCGGCATCGCGTCAAAGGAAGAGGCGCAGTCGCTGGCGGAGGAAGGTATCGCCGTTGCGCAGTTGCCGTTTCCTGTGATCGACAAATCGCAGCTGAATTAGGCCGCTGCGGCGTGTTCGGCGCCGCGCGAAGCACGGCCTCAGTTATCATCCGGCGCGCCGCGTGATTGAAGGACATCAATGGATCTGAACTACAGCACCGCCGACGACGCATTCCGGGCCGAGGCAAGGGCCTGGCTTGATACCAATCTGCCCGCCGATCTCAAGGCCCGGGTGCTCAATCACCGGCGCATGGGCAAGGCCGACTATGTGCGCTGGCACAAGATCATGGCTCGCCGCGGCTGGGCGGCGCCGAACTGGCCCATCGAGTGGGGCGGCACTGGATGGACGGCCACACAGAAACACATTCTCGACGACGAATGCGCGCGCGCCGGCACGCCGCAGATCATGCCGTTTGGCGTGGCGATGGTGGCCCCGGTGTTGATGCGCTTTGGCAGTGAGGGGCAAAAACGCCATTTCCTGCCGCGCATTCTCGATTGCACCGACTGGTGGTGCCAGGGCTATTCCGAACCCGGATCCGCTTCCGACCTGGCGTCACTTGCGACCTGCGCGCAACGGCATGGCGACCACTACGTTGTCAATGGCCAGAAAACCTGGACCACGCTGGGGCAGCACGCCGACTGGATCTTTTGCCTGGTGCGCACCGATCCGGACGCCAAGAAGCAAGAAGGCACCTCGTTCCTGCTGATCGACATGAAGTCGCCCGGCATCACGGTGCGTCCGATCATTACGCTGGACGAGGACTGCGAAGTCAACGAAGTGTTTTTCGATGATGTCAAGGTGCCGGTCGAAAACCTGGTGGGCGAAGAGAATCGCGGCTGGACTTGCGCCAAGTATCTGCTGGGGCACGAGCGCACCAGCATCGCGGCGGTTGGTCGCGCCAAGCGCGAACTGGCGTTTCTCAAGACCGTTGCGGCCGATGAGCAGTCCGGCGGCGCGTCACTGATGCAGGATATTCGCTTCGCCAGCAAGGTAGCCGATCTCGAGATCGAGATCGCGGCCCTTGAGATCACGGTTTTGTCGGCCTCTAGGCCGGGTTTGCGACCGACCAGGATTGAACATGGATTTTTCATTCACCCCCGAGCATCATCTGGCGGCGTTCGCCTCCCTTGCCGACGCAGCGTGAGCGCATAACCGATGTCAGTCAAATACTTCTTCGAGAATTTCAACGTCGGTGAGACCGTTGAGATCGGTCGCCACGCGGTTACCGAAGCCGCCATCCTCGAGTTCGGCCGCCAGTACGATCCGCAACCCTTTCATACCGATCCGGAGCGTGCGCGCACGTCGATCTACGGTGGCCTGATCGCCAGTGGCTGGCAGACCTGCTCCATCGTCATGCGCGTGATGTGCGATGCCTATCTGTCCGAAGCCGCCAGCATGGGGTCGCCGGGAATGGAAGAAATTCGCTGGCTCAAGCCGGTGCGGCCGGGCGACGTCCTGGTGGTGATGCGCACCATCGAAGAGGCACGCCCCACCAGCAAGGCCGATCGAGGTCTGGTGTTGTCGCGCTGGGATGTCTACAACCAGCGTGAAGAGCATGTGATGATGATGCGCGGCTATGGCTTGTTTGGTCGGAAACCGGTTGAGTAAGGCCTCGACGCGGCTGACGGCCAGGCAGGTTTTTGCTACGGCCGATGGCCGGCCAGGCTGGCGACGCGGCCACCGCGTTGGCGCTTGCGCCTGCAGGGTGAAGCGGTCAATCAAGGCGATGTTTCCTGCATCTCGCGACCATAGCGCGCGGATCGCGCCACGTAGCCGGCCGCGATTCGACGCAGGTTCGTGGCTTCTTCGTCACTGATCTGGCGCACGATTTTTCCTGGCGAACCGAGCACCATCGAGTTGTCCGGGATCACCTTGCCCTCTGGCAGGAAGGCGTTGGCGCCGATAATGCAGTTCTTGCCGATGGTACAACCATTGAGAATGACCGCATTGATGCCGACCAAGGTGTTTTCGCCAATGCTCGAGCCGTGCAGCATGGCCAGGTGCCCGACGGTCACGTCGCGCGCCAGGCGCAGCGGAAAGCCCGGGTCTGCGTGGAGTACCGCGCCGTCCTGGACATTGACGTTGTCGCCCAGCTCAATGATTTCGTTGTCGGCGCGAACCACGGCGCTGAACCAGACTGAAACCTTGTCGCCGAAAGTTACGCTGCCGATTACGCTTGCCGTCGGTGCAATGAAGTAGTTGGCGCTTTTGAAGGTCGGCTGGCGATCACCTAGGCTGTATACGGGCATGGTCGGGACATTCATTGAGGTGGGTGAAAGAGGGGCGCGGCTTGCTAGGCGGCGTCAAGCCGCGATTGTGAACGATAGCGCGTCGCGGTATGTTTTGCGGGTCGTCGCATGTACCGCGCGCCATATTGCGAGGTTGGAAGCCATTCGAAGGGAGAGACAATTGACGATTCGCGGCAGGCGCTACAGTAAAGTCCTGGTGGGGCAGACCTTCACCGAGTCGATGCACATCACCGACGCGCATTTGAGTCTTGGCGCGGCTTTGATTGGCGATTTCAATCCGTTGCATGTGGACGAAGCGTTCGCGCGCAGTTCGCGCTTCGGTAGTCGCATTCTGCATGGGGTGATTACCAGCGCGATCATCGGCGCGCCGGCCGGGATGATTTTCGCCGGTACGGCGATCGGCTACCTTGAACACAACTGTCGGTTCCTGGGCCCGGTGCGCGCCGGCGACACACTTACGACAACATGGACTGTGACCGCCCTGGACCCCAAGCCCCGGCACGAAGGAGGAATCGTGCACATGCAGGCGCAGTGCATGAACCAGCGCGGTGAGCGAGTGGCTGAAGCGACCGGTGCGATGCTGGTCAAGGATGGCGAAGTCGCCTGAACCGAGGCGTCTTCGAGGCGCGTCATGCCGCGAGCGTCGCCTGGTCACCGGCACATCAAGTGTTGTCAAAAGAAGCCGCCGCAGCAAGATACGCGACGATTTCCAGTTCGATATTTCAAGTAAGCCTTTGAGCAATTGGCGCTTTTTGCTATAATTGAGCGGTTTTCTCGGTTCGCCGCCTCCTCGGCACGTCATGCATCAAGCGACGTAGCCCGGTCTACTGGGATGACGCATTTTCAACCTTCAGAGGATTTTCATGACCATCACCGCTCTCAGCAAGGCTGAGGTCGTAGCGACTTATCAACGTGCGCAGGGAGACACCGGCTCTCCCGAGGTTCAGGTTGCATTGCTGACCGCGCGCATCAACGACCTCACCGACCATTTCAAGGCACACACCAAGGATCACCATTCGCGTCGCGGTTTGCTGCGGATGGTCAGCACCCGCCGCAAGCTGCTGGATTACCTGAAGGGACGCAACCCCGACGGTTACCGGCAATTGATCGAAAAGCTGGGTCTTCGCAAATAAGTGACGGACTGACCAAATGCCTGCGGCTTCTCGTGCGCAGGCATTTGTGCTTCCGTTCCCGTTCATTTCACGCGGTCTACCGGTTCTTGCAACGCTTCCAGGGGAAGTGAAATCAGGCAATCCGCTGCTGCGGCGCGTGCGCCGCAGCAGCGGATTGATCCGGTCTGCCGATTCAACCGATTAAGGAAACGACCTTGTTCAATATCCACAAAAAATCATTTCAATATGGTCAGCACACGGTAACCATCGAAACCGGCGAAATCGCGCGCCAGGCCAACGGTGCGGTGATGGTCAGTATCGAAGACACGGTGGTGCTGGTGGCGGTCACTGCCTCCAAGCGCGCCAAGCCGGGCCAGGATTTCTTTCCCCTGACCGTCGATTACATGGAAAAGACCTATGCGGCCGGCAAGATTCCGGGCGGGTTTTTCAAGCGCGAAGGCCGCCCTTCGGAAAAGGAAACCCTGACCTCGCGCCTGATCGACCGTCCGATTCGCCCGCTGTTTCCGGATGGTTTCTACAATGAAGTCCAGGTGGTGGCGACGGTCATGTCGTGCAACCCGGAAATCGACCCCGACATCGCTGCGCTGTTGGGCGCTTCGGCCGCGTTGGCGATTTCCGGTGTGCCATTCAGTGGCCCGATCGGCGCGGCGCGGGTGGGCTATATCGATGGCCAGTATGTGCTCAACCCCACCAAGTCGCAACTTGCCACGACCCGTCTGGATTTGATCGTTGCCGGCACCGCGCAAGCCGTTCTGATGGTGGAATCCGAGGCCGACCAGTTGCCCGAAGATGTGATGCTGGGCGCGGTTGTCTTTGGCCACGAGCAGATGCAGGCAGCGATCAAGGCGATCAACGAGCTGGTGGTCGATGCCGGTAAACCGGAGTGGGATTGGCAGCCGGCGAAAAAAGACGAGGCCCTGATTGCCAAGGTCACCGCGCTGGCAGAAGCCGATGTACGCAGCGCATTCCAGATCAAGCAGAAACAGGCACGCACCCATGCGCTCAAGGAAGTGCACAACAAGGTGGTGGCCGGCCTGACTGCAGACAACACGGCGTATGACGAAAACGCGCTGGGCGACATCATGTTCGGGCTTGAATCGAAGACCGTGCGCTCGCAGATTCTCGAGGGCGAACCGCGCATCGACGGCCGCGATACCCGCACCGTGCGGCCGATCGCGATTCGTACCGGCGTGCTGCCGCGTTCGCATGGCTCGGCACTTTTCACCCGTGGCGAAACCCAGGCTCTGGTGGTGGCAACGCTCGGAACCGCTCGCGACGAGCAGCGTATCGACGCCCTGATGGGCGAATTCTCCGATCGCTTCATGCTTCACTACAACATGCCGCCCTATGCCACCGGTGAAACCGGCCGCGTGGGAACGCCCAAGCGCCGCGAAATCGGCCACGGTCGCCTGGCCAAGCGCGCCTTGCTGGCGGTGCTGCCCAAACACGAGGACTTCGCCTACACCATGCGCGTGGTCTCGGAAATCACCGAATCCAACGGTTCATCGTCGATGGCATCGGTCTGCGGTGGCTGCCTCTCGCTGATGGATGCCGGCGTGCCGCTCAAGGCGCATGTGGCCGGCATCGCCATGGGCCTGATCAAGGAGGGCGCCAAATTCGCCGTTTTGACCGATATCCTGGGTGACGAAGATCATCTGGGCGACATGGATTTCAAGGTGGCGGGCTCCGAAACCGGGATTACCGCGTTGCAGATGGACATCAAGATCCAGGGCATCACCAAGGAAATCATGAAGGTTGCGCTCGATCAGGCGCTTGAGGCGCGCCTGCATATCCTGGCGCAAATGAAGCAGGCCGTAGGCGGGGCCAAGACCGAACTGTCCGATTTCGCCCCGCGCATGATCACCATGAAGATCAATCCGGAAAAAATCCGCGACGTGATCGGCAAGGGCGGTGCGGTGATTCGCGCACTGTGCGAGGAAACCGGTGCCACCATCGACATCAAGGATGACGGTTCGGTGACCATCGCCAGCGTCTCGGCCGAAGCCGGACGTGCCGCTCAGGAACGCATCGCGCAGATCACCGCGGAAGTTGAAGTCGGCCGCATTTACGAAGGCCCGGTGTTGCGCCTGCTCGATTTCGGCGCGATCGTACAGGTGCTACCCGGCAAGGATGGGTTGCTGCACATCTCGCAGATTGCCAACGAGCGAGTCAATGCGGTGGCCGACTATCTCAAGGAAGGCCAGATCATCAAGGTCAAGGTTCTGGAAGCCGACGACAAGGGTCGTTTGCGCCTGTCGATGAAGGCTGCCATGGCCGATGCCGCTACCGCGGCGCCAGCGGCCTGACGCGAAACGCATTGTTTCGGCGCCGCTGGCGAGATATAATCAGAAGTTCTCGGGGTGTAGCGTAGCCTGGTAGCGCGCCTGGTTTGGGACCAGGATGTCGGGAGTTCAAATCTCTCCACCCCGACCAGTTTGCAGTGAACGTTTTTGATGTGATTCTGTGTTTTTTCGGTTGGTTCATGCCAGCCTTGGCGGCAACGACTCTGCCCGTAGCTCAACCGGATAGAGCACCGGCCTTCTAAGCCGGGGGTTGTGGGTTCGAGTCCCGCCGGGCAGGCCAGTTTTACGGGAGTGCGGTAATGCCGTGCTTCCGCGGTGGTGGCTGTAGCTCAGCGGTAGAGTCCCGGATTGTGATTCCGGTTGTCGTGGGTTCGAACCCCATCAGCCACCCCAAATTTCTTTGTCGATTTCCAGCCTGCTTGTCCGTGCTTGATTGCCCACAATTTCGCGGCACCGGCGTGACGCAGCCTTCCAGCAGTCCATGTCCCGATGAGTGAGCTGGATAGTTCAACCAGCGCTGGTGTGGTCACACTGCTGCTGCGTCGGCCCGACAAGGCGAACGCGCTTTCTTCCACTTTGGTTGAAGACTTGCACAGCGCGCTGGATCAGGCTCTGCGGCATGAACCCGGCTTGCTGGTGTTACGCGGCGATGGCAGGAATTTCTGCGCCGGTTTCGACTTCACTGGATTTGAAGACTTGCCTGTCGCGGAACTCGCCTGGCGTTTCGTGCGCATCGAGCAACTCCTGCAGCGACTTGCCCATGCGCCGTGTGCGACTTTGGCTTTGGCGCATGGCGGTTGCTTTGGCGCAGGTGCTGACCTGGTGGTGGCGTGCGGCACACGCCTTGCAACGCCGGATGCGCGCTTTCGCATGCCGGGTTGGCGCTTTGGGCTGGCGCTTGGCACCCGTCGCCTGGCACGTTGTGTGGGGGCCGCCAATGCCCTGCACATACTGGAAACGGCCGCCGTGCTGGATGCCGTCGCCGCACGCGAATTGGCGCTGATTCATGAAATCGGCGGGGCCGATGACTGGCAAGCCCGTATCGCCTCGCTGCGCGCGACCTCATGTGGGCTCGACGCGGGGTCGCGTGCGCAGCTTGCGCAGATTCTGGCAGTGGACACACGAGCAGCAGACATGGCGAGCCTGATCGAGTCCCTCACCGCTGGCGACCTGCAGGCGCGAATTCGCGCGTTTCGCGCGACGCCATAGCGTGGTCGCCTGGCGGCAGCACATCTGCTATTTGACCGCATTGCCCATGCCGCCGTATAATGAAAAGCTTTTTTCATACCTTCTGATCGAACCCTTTGATGACATTGGCACGCCGAAAACTGGTCGCGGGCAACTGGAAAATGAACGCTGGCCGCGCGTTCAACCAGGAACTGCTGGCGCATCTCGGCGTCGCTTTGTCGGGGTTTGATGGCGCGGATGTCGCAGTGTGCGTGCCGGCCCCCTATTTCGCGCAGGTAGGGCAACTGGTGGCCGGCTCGCCGGTAGCGCTGGGCGCGCAGACCTTGAGCGAGCACACGTCCGGCGCCTATACCGGCGAAGTATCGGCGGCGATGTTGCTGGAATTCGAATGCCGCTACGTGATCGTCGGTCATTCCGAGCGTCGCGCGCTGTTCGGCGAAACCAATGCGCTGGTCGCCGCCAAATACACGGCCGCAGACAAGGCTGGACTTGTGCCGATCGCATGTGTGGGTGAAACCTGGCCGGAGCGCGAGGCGGGGGCAACCGAGGCGGTCATCGCGGCACAGCTCGATGCCGTGCTCGAGGTCGCCGCTGGCGAGAGCCTTGCCAAGGCAGTGTTTGCATATGAGCCGGTATGGGCCATCGGTACCGGCAAGACCGCTACTCCCGAGCAGGCGCAGGCAGTGCATGCCTTTATTCGTTCGAGGATCGCCTTCCGTGATCCTGTGGCCGCTGCCGGCATGCGCATTCTCTACGGCGGCTCGGTGAGTGCCGGCAATGCCACCGCGCTTTTTGCTTGCCCGGATATCGACGGCGGGCTGGTGGGCGGTGCATCGCTCAAGGCCGCCGACTTCGCCGCCATATGCAAGGCCGCTGTCATTTAGGACTCGTCATGAACACTGCTTTCAACATTATTCTTGCCGTTCACGTCATCGCGGCCATTGGCGTAATTATTCTTGTGCTGCTCCAGCATGGCAAGGGCGCCGACATGGGCGCGGCGTTCGGCGGCGGCTCTGCCGGCAGCCTGTTCGGCGCAACTGGCAGCGCCAACTTTCTGTCGCGCGTGACTGCGGTTCTCGCCACGGTTTTTTTCCTGACCAGCCTGTCGATGACCTACATCGCCACCAACAAACCCAAAGGTGGAGGTGGTGGTGTGATGGATGCCGTAAGTGGTGCGCCCAAGGTGCCGGTGGCGCCGGCGGTGCCAGGAGTACCATCGCCGGCGGCGATTCCGGGACAGTCAGGTGCAGGCGGAGCGACGCCTGCGCCGGCTGCGGCAGTTCCTGCTGCGCCAACTGCGCCCATGACACCTGGGGCGGCTGGCGAGGCGCCGAAAAGTACGCAGATTCCGAAGTAAAGGCAGTACAATCTCGTGGTTTTCAGCATGCCGACGTGGTGGAATTGGTAGACACGCTGTCTTGAGGGGGCAGTGCCGAAAGGCGTGTGAGTTCGAGTCTCATCGTCGGCACCAACGCAGTAATTCCCCGGGTCCTCGACCGGGGCGCTAGTCGAGCAATCAATGAATCTCGAAAACTATTTCCCGATACTCCTGTTCATCGCAGTAGGGATTGGCGTCGGTGTTGTGCCGCTGTTGCTTGGCAGCGTTCTCGGGCCGAATCGCCCCGATAGCGAAAAGCTCTCGCCCTACGAATGCGGCTTCGAGGCGTTCGAGGATGCGCGCATGAAGTTTGACGTGCGCTACTATCTCGTGGCCATCCTTTTTATCCTGTTCGATCTGGAAACAGCGTTGCTGTTTCCCTGGGCTGCGGTGGCACGTGAACTGGGCCCGCAGGTATTCGTGGTGATCCTGATTTTCCTGCTCGAGCTGGTACTCGGATTCGTGTACTTGTGGAAGAAAGGCGCTCTCGATTGGGAGTAGCACCGGAGTGAAAAAGCGATGAGTATCGAAGGGGTGATGTCGGAGGGGTTCGTGACCACGACCGCCGACAAGCTGATCAACTGGACCCGCACCGGGTCACTGTGGCCCATGACATTCGGCCTGGCGTGTTGTGCTGTCGAAATGATGCACGCAGGCGCCGCGCGCTACGATCTCGATCGCTTCGGCATCGTATTCCGTCCCAGCCCGCGGCAGTCGGACGTGATGATCGTGGCGGGAACGCTGTGCAACAAGATGGCACCGGCGCTGCGCAAGGTATATGACCAGATGGCCGAGCCGCGCTGGGTGATTTCGATGGGCTCCTGCGCCAACGGTGGCGGGTATTACCACTACTCCTACTCCGTGGTGCGCGGCTGCGACCGCATCGTTCCGGTCGACGTTTATGTGCCAGGCTGTCCGCCCACGGCGGAAGCGTTGCTGTACGGCATCATACAGTTGCAGAACAAGATCCGCCGCACCAACACAATCGCGCGCTGATTCCCGCGCATTCTCGATCCTCTCCATGACCCGGCTGGAATCGCTTCAGGCAACCCTGCAGACTGCGCTTGGTCAGCGTGCGTCCTCCACGACCTTGGCGCTCGGCGAAGTGACGATCGTGGTCAGTCCTGCCGACTATCTCGAGAGCGCGCGCATCCTGCGCGATGATCCGGCACTGCGCTTCGGCGAATGCCTTGACCTGTGCGGCGTCGACTATTCGACGTATGGCGATGGCGCATGGCAGGGTGCTCGCTTCGCGACCGTGCTGCACCTTCTCTCCATCGAGCATAACTGGCGCGTAAGGGTCCGCGTTTTTTGCACAGATGACGACTTCCCGGTGCTGGCTTCGGTGTGTACGGTCTGGAACTCGGCGGGATGGTACGAGCGCGAGGCCTTCGATCTGTTCGGCATCATGTATGAAGGGCACAGCGACCTGCGCCGCATCCTGACCGACTATGGTTTCATCGGCCACCCGTTCCGCAAGGATTTTCCGATTTCGGGTTATGTGGAAATGCGCTATGACGCGGAGCAGAAACGCGTGATCTACCAACCAGTGTCGATCGAGCCGCGCGAGATCGTGCCGCGCATCATTCGCGAAGATGGTTACGCGGGATCGAAGAAGTAAGGCATGGCCGAGATCAAGAACTACACCCTCAACTTCGGGCCGCAACATCCGGCGGCCCACGGCGTATTGCGCCTGGTCCTCGAACTCGATGGCGAAGTGGTGCAACGCGCCGACCCGCACATCGGCCTTTTGCATCGAGCGACCGAGAAGCTGGCCGAGCAGAAAACGTACATACAGTCGGTGCCGTACATGGATCGTCTCGACTATGTGTCGATGATGGTCAACGAGCATGCCTACGTGATGTCGATCGAGAAACTGATCGGGGTGGATGTACCATTGCGCGCGCAATACATCCGCGTGATGTTCGACGAGATCACACGGGTGCTCAACCATCTTTTGTGGCTGGGAGCCCATGCGCTCGACGTCGGAGCGATGACGGTGTTTCTCTACGCGTTTCGCGAGCGTGAGGATCTTATGGATTGCTATGAAGCGGTATCGGGCGCGCGTCTGCACGCCGCCTATTACCGCCCGGGCGGGGTGTACCGAGACCTGCCGGACGTGATGCCGCAATATCGCAGCAACAAGGCGCGCAGTGATTCAGCTGTCAAGGTCATGAATGAAAACCGTCAGGGGTCCTTGCTGGATTTCATCGAGGATTTCACCAATCGCTTTCCGCGCTACATCGACGAGTATGAAACCCTGTTGACCGACAACCGGATCTGGAAGCAGCGCCTGGTCGATGTCGGCATCGTCACGCCGGAACGGGCGCAGGCGATGGGCTTTACCGGCCCCATGTTGCGCGGCTCTGGCGTCGAGTGGGACTTGCGCAAGAAGCAGCCCTACGAAGTCTATGATCTGCTCGATTTCGACATTCCGGTCGGTACCAACGGCGATTGTTACGACCGCTATCTGGTGCGTGTGCAGGAACTGCGCGAGTCCAACAAGATCATCCGTCAATGCGTGGAGTGGCTGCGCAACAACCCCGGGCCGGTGATGACGTCCAATTACAAAGTCGCACCCCCTTCGCGCGTGGCGATGAAGACCAACATGGAAGAGCTGATCCATCATTTCAAGCTTTTCACCGAAGGTTTTCACGTGCCGGTGGGCGAGGCCTACTGCGCGGTGGAGCATCCCAAGGGCGAATTCGGTGTGTACCTCGTGTCAGACGGCGCCAACAAGCCGTATCGCCTGAAAATCCGCGCGCCGGGATTTGCCCATCTGCAGGCCTTAGACGAGATGTCGCGCGGGCACATGCTGGCCGATGTGGTGACGATCATCGGCACCCAGGACATCGTGTTCGGTGAAATCGATCGATAGGCGCGCCATTTCATGTTGAGTCCGGACGCATACAGGAAGATCGATCGTGAGTTGACCAAGTACCCGGTCGACCAGAAGCAATCCGCCGTGATGGCGGCGCTGGCGATCGCGCAGGACGAAAAGGGTTGGCTCGCGCCCGAGACCATGGAGGCGGTCGCCGCCTGTCTTGGAATGCCCGCGGTGGCGGTGCAGGAGGTGGCGACCTTCTACAACATGTACAACCTCAAGCCCCTGGGCAAGTACAAGGTGACGGTCTGCACCAATCTGCCTTGTGCCCTGTCCGGCGGCGAGCGCGCCGCCGAATACGTGAAGGGAAAGCTCGGCATCGGGTTCCGCGAGACCACGGCCGACGGCCGCATCACGCTGATGGAAGGCGAGTGCATGGGTGCCTGCGGCGACGCGCCGGTGATGCTGGTGAACAACAAGCGCATGTGCAGCTTCATGTCCAACGAGCGCATCGACGCTTTGCTGGAGGAGTTGAAGTGACCTGCCTGCATGACCGCCATATCAATCCGCTGATCCTGGCCGGCCTCGACGGCAAGAACTGGCGTCTCCGGGATTACGAGCGGCGCGGTGGCTACGAAGCGCTGAAGAAAATCCTCTCGACCGGCATCAAGCCCGAGGATGTGGTCGCGGAACTCAAGAAGTCCGCGCTGCGCGGTCGCGGCGGCGCCGGGTTTCCGACCGGACTCAAATGGAGTTTCATGCCGCGCGGCTTCCCGGGCGCGAAATACGTGGTGTGCAATTCCGACGAAGGCGAACCGGGCACATTCAAGGATCGCGACATCCACCGCTACAACCCGCATATCCTGATCGAGGGAATGATCATCGCCGGCTTCGCGATGGGTGTTCCGGTGGGCTACAACTACATCCACGGCGAGATCTGGGCCGAATACGAGCGCTTTGAAGAGGCGCTCGACGAAGCTCGCGCAGCCGGCTATCTGGGGCAGCGCATTCTTGGCACCGAATTCTCGTTCGAACTCCATGGCCACCATGGCTACGGTGCCTACATCTGCGGTGAGGAAACGGCGTTGCTGGAGTCGCTCGAAGGCAAGAAGGGGCAGCCGCGCTTCAAGCCGCCGTTTCCCGCGAGCTACGGCTTGTACGGCAAACCCACCACCATCAACAACACCGAAACGTTCGCCGCCGTGCCCTGGATCATCCGCAACGGGGGCGAGAAATTCCTTGAGTTGGGCAGGCCCAACAATGGCGGCACCAAGATATTCTCGATTTCAGGCGACGTCGAAAAGCCCGCCAACTACGAGATCCCGCTCGGCACGCCTTTCGCAAAGCTGCTCGAACTGGCCGGCGGCATGCGCGGCGGGAAAAAAATCAAGGCGGTCATTCCGGGCGGTTCGTCCATGCCGGTGCTGACCGGCGAAGTCATGATGGAAACAGACATGGACTACGATTCAATCGCCAAGGCCGGGTCCATGCTGGGGTCGGGCGCGGTCATCGTGATGGACGAAACGCGCTGCATGGTCAAGTCGCTGTTGCGGCTGGCCTACTTCTACTTCGAGGAGTCCTGCGGGCAGTGCACACCCTGTCGCGAGGGCACCGGCTGGCTCTATCGCGTCATCCATCGCATCGAGCATGGCCAGGGCCGTCCCGAAGACCTCGACTTGCTCAATTCGGTGGCCGACAACATCCAGGGCCGCACGATCTGCGCGCTCGGTGATGCGGCGGCGATGCCGGTGCGGGCTTTCATCAAGAATTACCGTGCCGAATTCGAATACCACATCGAGCACAAGCACTGCCTTGTGGCGAGTTACGTCTAAGAGGTGGCCAAATGGGACTCGTGCGCGCGGACATCAAATTGGCTCAACCCATGAGTCGAAAGCGGGCGATCGTCGTCAACGCACTGGTGGATTCCGGCGCGGTATTCCTTGTCATTCCTGAACATGTCCGCCTTCAGCTCGATCTGGAAGTACATGACAGGGTGGAGGTCACCCTGGCCGACGGGAATCGCAACCTGGTACCGCAATGCGGACCGATTCGGATAGATTTCGAGAATCGGCATTGCCACACCGATGCCCTGGTGATGGGCGATGAAGTGCTGCTGGGCGCGATTCCGATGGAGGCGATGGATTTGGTTGTAATGCCCCGCGAACGGCGTTTGGCGGTCAACCCGAACAGCCCGAACTATGCATCCGCGATTGTCAAGCGCGTGCCCATTTGGGTGAAGAAGGGGTGCCCATGACGACTCCGAAGATGGTGACCAAGACTTTTCCGCGCAAGAAGGGTGAGCTGGAAATTGTTGAAGTCGTCCCTGAATTTGATTGGGAAGTTTTCAAAGGGCTACCGCTGGCGCGGGAATTTTGCCGTAAGCAATACGCAGCGGTGCTTAACGAATTGGCTGTTGAGATCCATCTTGGGAAGAATGGAACATCCAGAAATCATCTCAAGTCCATGCGATCGGTCTTGGCGCGCAAGCACATCGCAAAAGATTCCGACAAGCTGGATTGGCTAAACAATCGTGATTGGTCGAGGCTGAAAGGGCAGCATCGCGATCCAGATGCGGCGCAGAGGATTATTCGTGGCTACGCAATGGAAATGCATGCGCACGGGGATGCAAGGCATTTAAGCGCGGATCAACGAGGAAAAATGGCTGATTTGGTTGCGCTGTTGGCTGACCCGTCCGACGATATCTTGGCCGACTGGTTGTTCGAGAAATTCACGAACGACGACGACGACATGATTTCGGAACTCTAGTCACCATGATTGAACTCGAAATCGACGGAAAAAAGGTAGAAGTGCTTGAAGGCAGCATGGTGATGGACGCCGCCAACAAACTAGGCACCTATATTCCCCACTTTTGCTATCACAAGAAACTTTCGATCGCGGCGAATTGCCGCATGTGCCTGGTGGAGGTCGAAAAGGCGCCGAAACCCTTGCCCGCCTGTGCGACCCCGGTCACCCAGGGCATGAAGGTGTTCACCGCCTCGGAACAGGCGCACAAGGCGCAGGCGGGCGTGATGGAGTTTCTCCTGATCAACCATCCGCTCGACTGTCCGATCTGTGATCAGGGCGGCGAGTGCCAGTTGCAGGACTTGGCTGTGGGCTATGGCGGTTCCGCATCGCGCTACCAGGAAGAGAAGCGCGTGGTGTTCCACAAGGGCGTGGGCCCCCTGGTTTCGATGGAGGAAATGACCCGCTGCATTCACTGCACGCGTTGTGTGCGTTTCGGTCAGGAGATCGCCGGGGTCATGGAATTGGGTATGCTCGGGCGCGGCGAGCATGCGGAAATCACCTCATTCGTGGGCAAAACGGTGGATTCGGAACTGTCGGGCAACATGATCGACATCTGCCCGGTCGGCGCGCTCACCAGCAAACCGTTCCGCTATTCGGCACGCACCTGGGAACTGGCGCGACGCAAGAGCGTAAGCCCGCATGATTCGCTGGGCGCCAATCTGGTCGTACAGGTCAAGGGCAACCGCGTAATGCGCGTGGTGCCGCTGGAAAACGATGCGATCAATGAGTGCTGGATCTCCGACAAGGATCGTTTTTCATATGAAGCGCTCAATTCGGACGAGCGTCTGACCCGGCCGATGCTCAAAGAGGACGGTCAATGGATCGAAGTCGAATGGCAGACTGCACTGGACTTCGTGGCCAACGGGCTGCGCGACATTCGGGCACGCCACGGCCCAACTTCGATTGGAACCCTGGCGTCGCCACACTCAACGCTTGAAGAGTTGCATTTGGCGCAAAAGCTCACGCGTGCGCTCGGCAGCGAAAACATCGATCATCGCCTGCGCCAAAGCGATTTTTCCGGCGACGGATTGCAGTCCGGTGTCAAATGGCTGGGCATGCCGATCGCCGGGATCGACCAGCTCGATCGTGTGCTGGTGGTGGGGTCGTTCCTGCGCAAGGATCATCCGCTGATCGCGCAACGTTTGCGGCAGATTGCCAAGAAACGGGCGCAGATAAGTTTGCTCAACCCGGCAGGTGACGATCAGTTGATGAAGGTTGCCAATGGTGTCACAGTCGCGCCGTCCGGCATGGTCACGGTTCTCGACGGCATCATCGCCGCACTGAACGGGAACGCCGCCGCCGACAACGCGGCCGCGATCGCCACAAGCCTGAAAGGTGGCCGCAAGGTTGGTCTGTTTTTAGGCAATTTCGCGCTGCAGGCGGCAGACGCCGCACAACTGCATGTACGAGTCCAGACCCTCGCCGACCGTTTGCGCCAGTTGAACCCCGAGGCATCGGTGTCCTTCGGTTTCTTTGGTGAAGCTGCCAACAGTGTTGGAGCTGCTCTGGCAGGGGCGATGCCTGGTCAGGGCGGGTGCAACGCCAGGCGGATGATCGAGACTCCTCTCAAGGCCTACCTGGTGGTCAACGCCGAGCCGGAATTCGACATGGCCGACGGCGCGCTGGCGCGCAAGAGTCTGACGGCCGCGGAAATGACGGTGGTGCTCACCCCCTTTCGGCAATCGCTGGATTATGCGGACGTGCTGCTGCCGGTGGCGCCGTTTACCGAAACCGGCGGTACGTTCGTCAATGCCGCCGGCACAGCACAGTCGTTTGCGGGCGTGGTCCGTCCACTTGGCGAGGCACGGCCGGCGTGGAAGGTCTTGCGCGTCCTGGGCAACCTGCTGGGATTGGATGGTTTTGCGCAGGATACGGTCGAGGCAGTGCGGGCGGAATGCCTGCCGGCAGATCTGGCAGCGCGCCTCGACAATCGCACAGGTGTTGTCGCGGCCGCGGTACCGGCGCGTTCCACCGATGGTTTCGAACGTGTCGCCGACGTGCCGATTTATTTTGCTGATGCCCTGGTGCGGCGCGCGGCATCGCTAAGGCAAACTGCAGATGCCCGTCCGCCGCGGGCGCGCATGAACAGCGCCGATCTGGCTCGGCTGGGGGTGACTACCGGTGACAAAGTGCGTATCGCCAATGGCGCATGCCAGCTTGTGATGGCTGCGATTACGGATGACGGCGTTGTCGCTGGTTGCGTACGGCTATCGGCTGGTGATGCATCAACCATCGACGCCGGGCCGCTTGCCGGCTGCCTTCAGGTGGAGCGGGCCTGATGGATGCCCTGGCGCAGCAGCTTCATCTGTGGGGTGCACTGCACCTCGGTGCAACATGGCCCTATGTGTTCATCCTGGTCAAGACCTTGCTCCTGATCGTGGCTATTGTGGTGCCCCTGATGCTGGCAGTGGCCTACACCACCCTCTACGAGCGCAAGCTCATCGGCTGGATGCAGGTGCGTGTGGGCCCCAACGTGGTTACCTTTTTCGGCATCAAGTGGTTGGCCGGTCTCGCGCAACCGATCGCCGATGGTCTCAAGCTGTTGTTGAAGGAAGTCATCGTTCCGGCGGGTGCCAACAAGGGCTTGTTCCTGCTGGCGCCGATCATGGTCATCATGCCGGCAATGGCGGCCTGGGCGGTGATGCCCTTTGGCCCGGAGCTGGTGCTGGCCAATATCGATGCCGGTTTGTTGTTCATCATGGCCATCACCTCGATGGAGGTTTACGGCGTAATCCTGGCCGGCTGGGCTTCGAATTCGAAATATGCATTCCTGGGCGCGCTGCGCGCTTCGGCGCAAATGATCTCCTACGAACTGGCCATGGGCTTTTCGCTCTTGATTGTGCTGCTGGTGTCCGGCAGCCTCAACATGAGCGAGATTGTGCTGGGTCAGCAGCGCGGCATGTTCGCCGACATGGGGCTTAACTTCCTGTCATGGAACTGGTTGCCGCTACTTCCCATTTTCGTGATTTTCCTGATCTCCGGCGTGGCCGAGACCAACCGCCATCCGTTCGACGTGGTCGAAGGCGAATCGGAAATCGTTGGTGGCCACATGGTCGAGTACTCGGGCATGGGATTTGCGCTGTTCTTTCTCGCCGAATACGCCAGCATGATTCTGATTTCCGCTCTTGCCGCGGTCTTTTTTCTCGGTGGCTGGTCGGCGCCGATCGATTCGGCACTATTCAACTGGATTCCCGGCTGGTGTTGGCTGGCGCTCAAGATTTTTGGCGGGCTGACATTTTTCATCTGGATTCGCGCCAGCTTTCCGCGCTATCGCTACGACCAGATCATGCGTCTGGGCTGGAAGGTTTTCATCCCGCTTACCCTGGTCTGGCTTACGTTGATCGGTTTGTGGACCGTGTCGCCATTCAATATCTGGAACTGAAATGTCCACCGCGACTGCTGTCAAGGAATTTTTCGCCAGCCTGATGCTGCGCGAGCTTTTCAAGGGTATGGCTCTTACCGGCCGCCATCTGTTCGAACGCAAGATCACCCTCATGTTTCCCGAGGAGAAAACACCGCAGTCGCCGCGCTTTCGCGGGCTGCACGCGCTGCGCCGTTACCCCAACGGTGAGGAGCGCTGCATTGCCTGCAAGTTGTGTGAAGCGGTGTGCCCGGCGCTGGCGATCACTATCGAATCGGAGGTACGCGATGATGGCTCGCGCCGCACCACGCGCTACGACATTGACCTGACCAAATGCATTTTCTGCGGTTTTTGCGAAGAATCCTGTCCGGTGGATTCGATCGTAGAGACCCACATTCTCGAGTATCACGGTGAAAAGCGCGGCGACCTGTACTACACAAAAGACATGTTGCTGGCCGTTGGTGATCGTTACGAATCCGAAATCGCGCAAGCGCGGTCTGCGGATGCGGGTTTTCGCTAGGCAGGTGCGGCCGCCACATGTTCACAGACCTGGTTTTCTACACTTTTTCTCTGATTCTGGTGCTGGCCGCCGTCGGGGTCATCACTTCGCGCAATCCGGTGCACGCCGCGTTGCTTCTTGTTCTTGCCTTCTTTACGGCGGCGGGCATCTGGGTGCTGCTCAAGGCGGAGTTTCTTGCCTTCACGCTGGTCCTGGTCTATGTCGGAGCGGTGATGGTACTGTTCCTGTTCGTCGTGATGATGCTCGATGTCAACATCGACAAGCTGCGCGAAAGTTTCTGGAAGAACTCGTGGCTCGGCATGCTGGTGGGCGTTGCCATGCTAATGGAGATGGCGTTCCTTGTGATGAGCCCGGCGTTCAGCGGCAGCGCGCCGGCGAACGCCGCTTCCAGCCAGCCAGGCTACAGCAACATCAAGGAACTCGGTCGCCTGATTTATACCGAGTATGCCTTCCCGTTTGAACTGGCGGCCTTGATTCTGCTGGTAGCAATCGTGGCGGCGATAGCGCTGACTTTGCGCGGTCGCAAGGACGCCAAGGTGCAGGATCCGGCCAGTCAAGTGCGGGTGAAAAGCGCTGATCGCCTGCGCATCGTGAAGATGCCGTCGGAATCGACGCGCGCCGCTGATGCAAAAGCCGAGGAGCCCAAGCCATGACGCAGACCAACCTGCTGGCCTTGGGGGCAATGCTGTTCGCCATCAGCGTGGTCGGCATTTTTCTAAACCGCAAGAACCTGATCGTTTTGCTGATGGCCATTGAACTGATGCTGCTGGCGGTCAACATGAATTTCATCACCTTCTCGCACTACCTGAACGATCCCGATGGCCAGATTTTCGTCTTCTTCATTCTGACTGTGGCCGCTGCGGAATCCGCGATCGGCCTGGCAATACTGGTGGTGCTGTTCCGCAACCTGAATACGATCAGCGTCGATGAACTCGACTCGCTCAAGGGATGACATAACAATGCGCCTGCAAGGCCTGTTGCTGATGGTGGCGCTGGCGCCCCTGGCTGGAGCCATCGTCGCCGGCATGCTGGGCACCCGCATCCTGGGCGCTGTGGTTGGGCGGCGCACAGCCCACACTGCCACCATCCTGGGTGTCCTGGTCGCCTTCGTCGGATCGGTCATGGTGGCGCAGCAGGCCTTCAACGTGCAGGGTGCGCTGTTCAACGATGCCGTCTACACATGGTCGGTGGTCGATGGCGTCAAGTTCGATATTGGTTTCCTGATCGATCGGCTCACCGTCACCATGATGCTGGTGGTGACCTTCGTCTCGCTGATGGTGCATATCTACACCATCGGCTACATGGCGGACGATCCCGGCTACCAGCGCTTCTTCGGTTACATCTCGCTCTTCACCTTCGCCATGCTGATGCTGGTGATGAGCAACAACTTCCTGCAACTTTTTTTCGGCTGGGAGGCGGTGGGTCTGGTCTCCTATCTGTTGATCGGTTTCTGGTACACCCGGCCCACCGCGATCTACGCCAATCTCAAGGCGTTCCTGGTCAACCGCGTTGGCGATCTCGGTTTCCTGCTCGGCATCGGCCTGGTGTTCGCGTATTTTGGATCGATGAACTATACCGAGGTGTTTGCGCATCCCGAGCTAAAGAAACTGGCCAGCGTCACGCTAACCTACATGCCGGGCGATCCCACGGTGCTGACCGCGATCTGCATCTGCCTTTTCATCGGCGCCATGGGGAAAAGCGCGCAGTTCCCGCTACATGTATGGCTGCCGGATTCGATGGAAGGTCCGACGCCGATTTCCGCACTGATTCATGCCGCCACCATGGTCACAGCCGGCATATTCATGGTGGCCCGCATGTCGCCGCTGTTCGAACTGTCGGAGGCCGCGCTTTCCTTTGTCATTGTGGTCGGTGCGATTACTGCGCTTTTCATGGGCTTTCTTGGGATCGTGCAAAACGACATCAAGCGGGTGGTAGCGTATTCGACCCTGTCGCAATTGGGCTACATGACGGTTGCACTCGGTTGCTCTGCCTACTCGGTGGCCATCTTCCACCTGATGACCCACGCTTTTTTCAAGGCCTTGCTGTTTCTCGGCGCCGGTTCGGTGATCATCGGCATGCACCACAACCAGGACATGCGCTACATGGGCGGGGCCTGGAAGTACATGAAGATCACCTGGATCACTTCGCTGATCGGCTCGCTGGCGCTGATCGGCACGCCGTTCTTCTCCGGCTTTTATTCGAAGGACAGCATCATCGAGGCCGCGCATTTTTCAAGCATTCCCGGCGCCGGATTTGCCTACTGGTGTGTCTTGGCCGGGGTGTTCGTGACCGCGTTTTATTCGTTCCGCATGTATTTCATGGTGTTCCACGGGCCGGAGCGCTATGGCGAGGTGCCGCATGACGCGCATGGGCACGATGAGCATCATGGGTTGGGGCATGGCGACAAGCCGCACGAATCGCCATGGGTGGTGTGGCTGCCACTGGTTCTGCTGGCGATTCCATCGCTCATGATCGGCTATGTGACGATCGGGCCGATGTTGCACGGCGGATTTTTCGATGGCGCCATTCACGTGGCCCCGGCGCACACGGTGATGGCGCAGATGGGTGAAGTGTTCCGCGAGCATCACGGAGCCCTCGGCATGGCGACCCATGCCCTGAGCACGGCGCCTTTCTGGCTGGCTTTGGGCGGGGTTGCGCTTGCCTGGCTTTTCTATATTGCCAAGCCGGGCATCCCCGCAGCGATTCGCGCCCGGTGTACGCCGATCTATGCACTGCTCGACAACAAATACTATATCGACCGCTTCTACGAGATCGTTTTTGCAGGCGGAGCTCGGTTACTGGGCCAGGGCTTGTGGAAGGTAGGTGACGTCGGCCTGATTGACGGCATGATCGTCAACGGCAGTGCGCGCCTGGTGGGCTTCATCGCGCGCGTGACGCGCCTTTTCCAGACCGGCCACCTCTACCAATACGCTTTTGTGATGATCGTCGCGGTGTGGTTTGCGATTACCAAGTTCGCGTTTTTCGGCAGCGGCCTGCAAAAGTAAGGCAACCAACAAAATCTCATGCAGTCAAGCGCACCGATTCTCAGCCTTTCAATCTGGCTGCCGATTGTTTCCGGCCTGGTGGTTTTTGCCACCGGCGGCGATCGTAACGCGCAGCTCGCGCGTCTACTTGCGTTGCTGGGTTCGCTCGCGGCCTTCGCTGTCACTTTGCCGTTGATGCTTGATTTCAATACTGCCACCGCGCAATTCCAGTTCGTCGAACGTTTCGACTGGATCGAGCGCTTTCATATCCAGTATTTCCTTGGTGTTGACGGCATATCGGTTCTGTTCATTCCCCTGACCGCGTTTATCACGGTGCTGGTGGTTATGGCCGGATGGGAAGTCATCGAGACTCGCGTTGCGCAGTACATGGGTTCGTTCCTGATTCTCTCCGGCTTGCTGATCGGTGTTTTCTGCGCACTTGACGGCGCCTTGTTCTACGTGTTTTTCGAAGCGACCCTGATTCCGATGTTCATCATCATTGGTGTCTGGGGCGGGCAAAACCGCGTCTATGCGGCGTTCAAGTTCTTTTTGTACACCCTGCTTGGCTCGCTACTGACCCTGGTTGCCATCATCTACCTCTATCTCAAATCAGGCGGCAGTTTCGACATCACCGCGTGGCATTCTCTGCCACTGCCGCTGGCTGCGCAAAAGCTCTTGTTCCTCGCGTTCTTCACCGCGTTCGCGGTCAAGGTGCCGATGTGGCCGGTACATACATGGCTGCCCGACGCGCACGTGCAGGCACCAACCGGGGGCTCGGTGGTCCTGGCGGCGATCATGCTCAAGCTCGGCGCCTACGGCTTCTTGCGCTTCTCCTTGCCGATTGTGCCGGATGGCAGCCGTGAGCTTGCCTGGCTGATGATTGCCCTATCGCTGATCGCTGTGGTCTACATTGGTCTGGTCGCGCTGGTACAGCAGGACATGAAAAAGTTGGTGGCTTATTCATCGATCGCGCACATGGGTTTTGTCACCCTGGGCTTCTTCATGTTCAATGAGGGGCAACTCATCGGCATGGCGGTGGAGGGCGGGATCATCCAGATGGTGTCGCACGGGTTCATTTCCGGCGCCATGTTTCTTTGCATCGGTGTGCTTTACGATCGCATGCATACCCGCGACATCGCCGATTACGGCGGCGTGGTCAACACCATGCCGAAGTTCGCCGCCTTCGCGGTCCTGTTTGCCATGGCCAACAGCGGCCTGCCGGCTACCTCGGGCTTTGTCGGCGAGTTTCTGGTGATCCTGGGTGCGGTCAAGTTCAACTTCTGGGTGGCGTTTGCCGCATCCACAACCTTGATCTTCGGTGCCGCGTATTCGCTCTGGATGGTCAAGCGCGTGATTTTCGGCGCGGTTGCCAATGATCATGTGGCAAAACTGAACGACATCAATCGCCGCGAATTCAGTGTTCTGGCGCTATTGGCGGCGGCGGTGATTTACATGGGCGTCAATCCGAAACCATTCACCGACATAATGCATGCGTCGGTGGCCCAGCTGGTCAAGCACGTGGCCAAGAGCAAGATTTGAGGCGCCGGCGACCATCATGAACATGACCAGCCTCATTCCCGCCTACCCTGAAATCGTCATCGTGATCACGACCCTGGTGGTCTTGATGGCCGACTTGTGGGTGCCGCGGGAGCGCAAGATCGTTCTGCAGTGGATCAGTTTCGCCGGCATCGCGCTCGCGGCCGCCATCTCGTTGGCGTTGCTGGTGGATGGGACCCGCGCACACGCGTTCTCCAATATGTTCGTCGCCGATCCGCTGGCGAACCTGCTCAAACTGGGCGTCTATCTGTCGGTGGCAACAACCTTCATCTATGCCAGGCGCTACATGGCGGATCGCGACCTGCTCAGCGGCGAGTACTACATTCTTGCGATGTTTGCCTTGCTGGGCATGATGGTGATGATTTCGGCCAACCATTTCGTCACACTGTATCTCGGGTTGGAGATGTTGTCCCTGTCGCTCTATGCGATGGTGGCCTTGAATCGCGATTCAGCCATCTCCACCGAGGCGGCCATCAAATACTTCGTGCTGGGCGCACTGGCGTCCGGCCTGCTGCTATACGGCATTTCAATGATCTACGGTGGTACCGGCGGTCATCTGGACCTGAATCTGGTGGCCAAGGAATTGGCCTCGGGCGAAGCCAGAAAGAGCATGGTTTTGTTTGGCCTGGTGTTTGTGGTCGCGGGTCTCGCCTTCAAGCTGGGTGTGGTGCCGTTTCACATGTGGATTCCGGATGTCTATCACGGTGCGCCCACCGCCATCACGCTGATGATCGGCGCCGCCCCCAAGCTGGCGGGTTTCGCGATCGTGATTCGGCTACTGGTGGGCGGGTTGATCGCGGTGGCGGCGGACTGGCAAGCCATGCTGGTGATTCTCGCGGTGCTGTCGATGGCGCTGGGCAATCTGGCGGCGATCGCGCAGACCAACATCAAGCGCATGCTGGCCTACTCGACCATTTCGCACATGGGGTTCATGTTGCTTGGGCTGGTGTCGGGCGTGGTCAACGGCAACCGCCTCAATATCATCGATGCCTACGGCTCGGCGCTTTTTTACGTGCTGGTTTACGTGCTCACCACGCTGGCTTCATTCGGCACCATCTTGCTGTTGACGCGCCGGGGTTTCGAAGCCGAGACTCTCGATGACTTCAAGGGGCTGTATGCGAGAAGTCCTTGGTTCGCCTGGATGATGTTAATAGTGATGTTTTCGCTGGCCGGCATTCCGCCAACTGTGGGCTTTTACGCCAAGCTCTCGGTATTGCAGGCAGCGGTGGCGGCCGACCTGCTGTGGCTGGCGGTGGTTGCCGTACTGTTTTCGCTGATTGGTGCCTTTTACTATTTGCGGGTAGTCAAGGTCATGTTCTTCGATGAACCGCTCGACACCAAGCCTCTTGCCGACGGCGCCGGGATGCGTCTATTGCTGTCTGCCAACGGTTTGGTGCTTCTGTTGCTTGGTTTGATGCCGGGTGGATTGATGGCGCTGTGCATCACTGCGATGAAGGGATCGCTGTAGTCGCCTGCCACACACGGCTGACTGCGGCACTGCGCCGATGAGCAAGTTCGAGGAAAAAACCATAGATTCGAGGCGTGTCTTTGAAGGCGTGCTGCTGAAGGTCAATGCGGATCGCGTCCGCTTGCCCGATGGTAGCGAGTCTGTGCGCGAATTCGTCGTACATCCCGGCGCGGTGATGGTGATTCCCCTGCTGGCCGACGGTCGTGTGGTGATGGAACGGCAGTACCGCTATCCGCTCAGGCGGGAGTTCATCGAGTTTCCCGCCGGCAAGATTGATCCGGGCGAGGAGCCCCTGACTACCGCCAAACGCGAACTGCGCGAAGAGACCGGGTATGAGGCGCAGGAATGGACCCATTTGACGACCGTTCATCCGCTGATTGCCTATTCGGACGAGCGCATCGAAGTCTTTGCAGCACGCAAGCTGACCCTGCTTGCCGCTTCGCTTGAAGCGGGCGAGTTCCTTGAGGTATTCGCAGCCAATCCCATAGAAGCCCTGCGCTGGGTTCGCGAAGGACGTGTCACGGATGTCAAGACCGTGATCGGCCTGTTCTGGCTGGAAAAATTGCAGCGCGGCGAGTGGAAGTGAATTGCGCATGACTCTGCACGACAGTTATGCGGGGCCGTGCAGGACGCCGACCTTGATCGTGGGTTCGATTGCTGCCCTTGGTACTTGAATGATCCGCCTGCCATTTGAGTTGTTCATCGCCGCACGCTATGTCCGTTCACGCAAGGGCGCGCATGGCACGGCCGGTGGTTTTCTCTCATTCATCTCGTTTGCATCCGTCGCCGGTATCGGCCTGGGCGTGTGGGCCCTGATAGTTGTGCTGTCGGTGATGAACGGGTTCCAGAAAGAAGTGCGCGACCGCATGCTTTCGGTGGTCGCGCATATCGAGATTTTCGGCGCCGCCGGCACGGTACCCGCGTGGGAGGCACTGCTCAAGCAGGCGGCGCGCCATCCCCGCGTGGTCGCAGGTGCGCCCTACGTGCTCGCACAGGGGATGCTGACCAATGCGGATGCGGTGCGCGGCGCGGTGATTCGTGGCGTCTTGCCTGAACGAGAAGGTAGCGTGGCCTCGCTTGCTGTCAAGGACGGAAAACTTTCCGACCTGCGACCGGGCGAATTCAACGTTGTTCTCGGCACAGAATTGGCGCGTGCCCTGGGCGTCGTAACTGGCGACAAAGTCACGCTGATCGCGCCGCAAGGCAACATCACGCCAGCGGGGGTAATCCCGCGTTTGAAACAGTTTCGTGTCGCCGGCGTATTCGAATCCGGGCATTTCGAATACGACTCGGCCTTGGCACTGGTCGCGCTGGAAGATGCGCAGAAGCTGTTCCGCATGGAAGGTGTGACCGGCATTCGCCTGAAGGTCGACGACCTCTATGACGCACCGCTGATTGCACGCGACCTTACACGCATGGTTGACGCGGACGTGCTGATTCGCGATTGGGGCCGCATCAATCGCAACTGGTTCGCCGCGGTGCAGGTCGAGAAGCGCATGATGTTCGTCATTCTGACCTTGATCGTCGCCGTGGCTGCATTCAACCTGGTGTCGTCCCTGGTAATGACAGTCACCGACAAACGTGCCGACATCGCGATACTGCGCACCCTGGGCGCCACGCCTGGTTCGATCCAGCGGATATTCATGGTGCAAGGCGCGGTGTCGGGCGCCTTTGGTACGCTGCTGGGCGCTGCAGTCGGCATTGTGACCGCCCTGAACCTCGATGTGTGGGTGCCGGCGATCGAACGCCTTTTCGGCATCCAGTTCCTGGCCAAAGATATCTACTTCATCAATTCCCTGCCCTCGGATCCGCGCGCGGGCGACATGGTCGCCATCATCGGTATTGCGCTTTTGATGTCCCTGATCGCCACGCTGTACCCGAGTTGGCGCGCCGCGCGTTTGAAGCCGGCAGAAACCCTGCGCTATGAGTGATCACGGCGTGGTCATCGCGGCGATCGGTGTGATCAAGACCTTCCGCCAGGGCGCCGATGCGGTTGAAGTGTTGCGCGGCGTCGACCTTGAAATTCGCGCCGGCGAGTCCATTGCGATCATCGGGGCCTCGGGTTCGGGCAAGAGTTCGCTGCTGCATTGTCTGGGCGGGCTCGATGCGCCCAGCGCGGGACAGGTCATTGCGGACGGCCAGGACATTGCGGCCATGACCGAAGCCAGACGTTGCGAATTGCGCAATCGCTACCTGGGATTCGTTTACCAGTTTCATCATCTTCTGCCTGAATTCAGCGCCGCCGAGAATGTCGCGATGCCGCTCCTGATCCGCAGGCTGGCGCGCGCACAGGCATTGGCCGAGGCGGGAACTGTGCTGGGCGCAGTCGGGCTGGGACACAGGCTTGAGCATGCACCAGGAGAACTCTCGGGGGGGGAGCGCCAGCGCGCCGCGCTGGCGCGTGCGCTGGTCACCAGGCCGCGCTGCATACTCGCCGACGAACCAACCGGCAACCTCGACCGCGATAGCGCCGCCGGTGTTTTCAGCCTGATGATGAAGTTGAAGCGCGACTATGAAACAGCCATCGTGGTGGCGACCCATGATCGGGAATTGGCGGCTTCCATGGATCGCTGCCTTGAGTTGCGCGGTGGAAGGCTGCAGCCAATATGAGGGCGGCGGTAGTGGCGCAGTGTTGTCAACTGGCGACGCATCCGCCTGACCAGGGATTGCGCATCCCATTCGCAATCCGCAGCGTGCGGTAAATCGCGACGCGCCATCAGACCCGCAAAGCCGGATGCTCGGGTGCGACTTCGGCGATCACGTTGTTGACCAGACGCCTGGCAATCGACAGTCGATGCGGCAGTGACGGCAAGGCATCGAGCTTGAACCACTGGGCGTCGTCAATTTCGCCCTCCTGCGGCACGATGTCGCCACTGACGTAGTCGGCCACGTAGGCGATCATCAGCGAGTTGGGAAATGGCCAGCCTTGACTGGCGAAGTAGCGCAGGTTGGATACCTTGAGGCCGACTTCCTCGAAGGCCTCGCGATGGATGCATTCCTCGATCGATTCGGACGGTTCGACAAAGCCAGCCAACGCGCTGTACATGCCGCGCGGAAAACGCGCCGAGCGGGCCAGCAGCAATTCGCGACCTGCCGCCGTGTCGCGCTTGATGACTACCATCATGGCCGGTGAAACCTTCGGGTAGTAGGTTTCACCGCAGTTCGGGCACTTGCGCGAGCGCCCGCCTTCGTGGATCCCGGTGGGCGTGCCGCAGGCGCCGCAAAAGTGATGGGTGCGGTCGAATTCCAGCATTTGCACCGCGCGCCCGCCGATCGCCAGCAGGTCGTCAGGCAAGCGGTTGAACAGCATGCGCATGTTCTCGAAGGCATGGCCTTCAGGTGCGCGGTCGCTTGCTGCGTGGGCGGCCCACACCGGTGTCTCGCCCAGCATGCCGACAAAGCGTGCGCGTTCACGCTCGATGCCCAGACTGCCGGACAAGACATCCGCAGGCAGCGGCAGCATGGGATCAGAGTGCGCGGTGTAAACCAGCAGGTTGTTGCGGTGAAACACGAACCAGAGGCCATCATCACCGGCGCTCGTCGGTGCGGTCCAGATCGGATCGAAATGTGCGGGCAGAATCATTCACTCATTTTATCAGGCCCGATTGCGGCCACGGCCGTGATGGCGATCAATCGTGTCTGTCCGATTGAGGCAGGTCGGTGCGGTGAGGATGACGCGGCCGCAGGTGCCCTGGTTCAATTGCTGCCGAACCAACCTGCCGTCACGCTGTCGCGGGCAGCGGCCTGATACCGGGCGCGTGGCGCGCCGCGCGCCCGCCCCACAGGATCACCAGTAAGTCACGATCATCTTGGTAGCCAGCAAGAACAGGGAGCCGGCAAAAATGCGGCGCAGCGTTTCCACCGGCATGCGATGTGCCGCGCGGGCGCCGAACGGGGCGGTCAGTGTGCTGGCGGCAACCAGGGCAACCAGTGCAGGCAGGTACACAAAGCCCAGGCTCCCGGACGGCAGACCGGGGACGTTCCAGCCGCTGCCGATGTAGCCCAGAGTGCCAACCAGACCTATGGGTATGCTGATGGCTGCCGCTGTGGCGATTGCCGTGCGTACTGGTATTCCGCAGAACATCATGAATGGCATGCTGAGGAATGCCCCGCCCGCCGACACCAAGCCTGAAATGACGCCGATAATCACACCTACGGCAAATAGCGGGCCGGTAGCGGGCAAGCTGCGGGAAGCTGGCGGCTTGCGTCCGAGCAGTATCTGGGTGGCCCCGGCAAAGACAATCACCGCGAAGGCCAGTGCCAGGGCACGCTGCGGCAGGAAGCCGGCGGCAGCTGTCGAGGCCAACGTTCCCACGACCATGCCGGGTACCATGCGTCGCGCCACACCCCAATCGACCACGCCATGCCTCTGATGCTCGCGCACCCCGGCTGCGGCAGTGAACATGATCGACGCCATGCACGTGCCAAGCGCGAGGTGAACGTTGTGTTCGGGAATCAGGCCCTGGGCTGTGAACATCGCCGCCAGTATCGGCACCAACATCATGCCGCCACCAATGCCCAGCATGCCGGCAAGAAACCCGATCAAGGCGCCAGTCAAGGCGTAGCCGGCGATCCAGGTCACGCCGGCGCCGGTTGTGCCAGCAAAACCTCGATATGTGCCCACTCTTGCGCGGTGACCGGCGTGATCGACAGCCGGTTGCCGCGCTTGAGGATCGTCATCCCCGCGAGATTGAGGTCGGCGCGCAATTCGTCCAGTCCAAGCAACCGGGTCTTGCGCACAAAGCGTACGGCGACGTTTTGCCAACGCGGGTTCCCGGGCGCGGATTTCGGATCGAAATACGGGCTGGCGGGATCGAACTGCGTGGCGTCAGGGAATGCCGTTTTCGTTACTTTGCAAATGCCCGCTATGCCCGGCCGCAGGCACGAGGAGTGGTAGAACAAGGCCAGATCACCCGGTTGCATGTCGTCGCGCATGTAGTTGCGCGCCTGGTAGTTGCGCACGCCGAACCAGGGCAGATCGCGGCGGGGCGCTGCTGCGAGGTCATCTATCGAGACCTCGTCGGGCTCGGATTTCATCAACCAGCGGCGCATCTTGAAAGCATTTCAGAGATCAAAAAAAAGCGGCGCCACGCGCCGCTTTTCCGTTCCGGCATGCGGCCGGCAATTCCGGCGTCGCCGTCTTCATATGCACGCACCGGCCAGCAGCAGGTCGCGGGTATGTGCATCGGGTCAAAGGGTTCCCCGCAATGCGGCCAGGCCCTCATCCTGAACCTAGGGTCCAGGTTGGCTGCCTCACGAAGATCACATCAGGGTCTTGAACTGGCCATCAGGGAGCTTGCGCTATGAGACCGGACGAGACACACAACAGCAATCGATTCTTCAGCAACCTTGCTTTTAAGCTTATTGGTTCAAGGAATTTAAGACCTTGACCAACACCGCAGGGAATTCGTTTTAAGGCAAGCCCTTGCCTGGCTTAAAACCACTCCGAAATCTTGCGACGCTGCCAAGTCGCTAAAACAACTTTTCCTGGGTTGCCAGCGCGTCGTCAACCAACGAATTGATTGAACTCATTCTACGCTTGTACTCGGCCAAGTCAAACCCGGCTCCGGTGCGCGACGAAAGCAACTCATGCGCGATGTTGAGCGCGGCCATCACAGCGATGCGGTCCGCACCTGCAATCTTGCCTGCACCTTTGATTTCGCGCATTTTCTGGTCGAGAAAAGCGACCGACGCCATCAGGCTTTCGCGCTCGTCGTCGGGACAGGCGACCCGATACTGCCGGTCGAGAATGGTGACATCCAGGTTTTTGACTGAAGATTTCGCAGTGGCCATGTTCAGGTCTCTTCGGGCGTATCGGGCATTTGCGCCAGCAACGCGTCCACACGTTCACGCGCGGAAGACAATTTTCCATCGAGCCGCTTGTTCTCGGCCTCCAGCACGGCTGCCTGCGCGCGCAGATCGCGGTTTTCCTCCTTGATTTGCTTGTGCAAGGTCACCAACTGCGCGACCTTTTGCTCCAGGTTTTCTAACTCGGTCATAAGTTAAATGGTGTTCGAAAAATCATGTCAAGTCAAGGCAATATGACGTACTGTGAAGGTGAAATCGGCAATTCCCGAACGTAATGTCGCCGTCAGGACCGCCGGCGCCGGGTTTGGTCGAGCCGATCGCACAAGGCGCTTGCGCCCAGCAGCAAGCGCGGGGTCGGTGTCGAAATGGTTTGCCCGGAGATAGCGAACCGGGCACCGTAGCGTACCGCATCCAGACCCGGCCAGCGTTCCCATGCTGTGAGCCAGACACGCGCCGTTGCTGGCTCTGCGATTGCAACAATGGTCTCCGGATTGGCCGCAACCACTGCCTCGTAACCTACCGTCGGAACCAGGACATGCGCATTACCGAAGACGTTGCGTCCACCGCACAAGCGCAAGGCATCGGCGATCAGGTGGCGATCATTGACGGTCATCACCGGCGCGTTCCAGATTTGCAGGAAAACCCGTACCGGCGCCGCGCCGATGTTGGCCTGGCGCAGTGTTTCGATGCCTAGCCGATACTGTTGCGCGGCCGCCGTTGCGACGCTTAAGCTGTCTGTCAGGCGCCCGAAACTCTCCAGCCCGCTTGCGACATCCGCCAGGGAGCGCGGGTCGCTGACAAACAGCGGAACCTTGAGGCGCAGCAATTGCGCCATCTGACGCTGTGCAGCACCGTGCGGCCAGGCGATGATCAGGTCAGGTACAAGGGCGGCGATGGCTTCAATGTTGAGGGTGGCGCTGTTGCCGACGCGTGGCAAAGCGGCGGCCGCTGGCGGATAGTCGCTGAACTCGACCGTGCCGACCACGTGCGCACCGCCGCCGGCGGCGAACAGCAACTCAGTCGCACCTGGTGAAAGGCTGACGATGCGTCTGGCCGGGTTTGCCAGCGTGACCGGTTTGCCAGTGTCGTCGTTCACGGTCACCGCGGCCAATGCCGTACTGCTTGCGAGCAGTATGCCAAGCAACGCTGCCAGACGATTCCAGGGGTACGCGCGCGCGCGCAGCGAATTCACAGGCGGTCAGCCTCGGGGCCAAGGTTGAAGCGGAATGTGGTCCCCTGGCCGGCTACCGAGTGCGCTTCGACGGCGCCGCCGTGTCGCTCGACCAGGCGCTTGACGATTGGACCAACACCGGTGCCGGAGAAACTGGCAGCCGAGTGCATGCGCTGGAACATGCCAAACAGTCGATCCGCATAGCGCATGTCGAGTCCGATTCCGTTGTCGCGGATGCGATACGCAACAGTTGGCTGCAATAATCAGCGTATCCACATTGCTCAGGATACCTCATGCTTATCACCCGGACACTGCTGGCGGCACTGGCACTTGAAGCGGCACAAGTCCCGCGGCGCCGCAAGAATCACAACTTCCACGGCAGTGGCGCCGCGCGCGCGAATCGCATGCTCAACGCGATGGAGCCCGATTCGTATGTGCGACCGCACCGCCATATGGACGCTGAGAAGAGCGAAACAATCATCGCCCTGCGGGGCAGCTTCGGCCTGGTGCTGTTCGACACCCTCGGTGCAGTGGCTTCGCGCGACGTGATTGCCTGCGATGGAGCCGCGCTTGGGTTCGATATTCCTCACGGCACGTTCCACACACTGGTGGCGCTCGAGTCGGGATCGGTGTTCTTCGAGGCAAAGGCCGGCCCGTATATGCCGCTAGGCGCCACCGAGATAGCTGCATGGGCGCCGGCAGAAGGTGCTCCGGACGCGCAGGCCTATTTGCGGGAAATGCACACGCTGTTTGCCTGAAAGCGCGGTGCATCGACGCCAGCATGCTGTTCTACATGCGCGTGCCGGATCAGCCTTGTGCCGACGACCTCGCCCCACGTGTCGATGCGAGCAGAAAACCGGCACGCTCGATGGCCGCCGGCAGATCCGGCAGCAGGTTGGCCGACCCCAGTGTGTTGATGAAACCGGCGCGCGCGATCAGCGAAGCCGGCTGCTGGTTCACGTCGCACAAAATAAGGGTCGCACCACGTCGCGCCAGATTCCTGTGCAGTGTTTCCAGGCTTTCGAGACCGGTGGTATCGACATTGATCACATGGTGCAGATCGAGTACCAGCACGCCCGGCTGCGCCGCGCCGGCATCGACCTCGAGCAATGCCTCAAGTTTGCCGACCGACCCGAAGAACAGCGAGCCGAACAAACGGTAGGCCGCCACGCCAGACGGCATCGTGCTGCCGGTCGGCAGTGTTTCCGGCTTCACCGCTTCGATGCTGGTCAGGCTCGATACACGGTAGATGAAGAACACGCACGCCAGCACCAATCCCACTTCCACTGCCACTGTGAGATCGAGAACCACGGTCAGCAGGAACGTTGACACCATGGTAATGCGATACGGCAGCGAATATTGCCGCAAGCGCGGAAACTCGCTCCATTCGCCCATGTTGTAGGCCACATAAAGCAGAATCGCCGCCAATGCCACCAGCGGCACATGGCGCGCCAGCGGGGCCGCCACCAGTACGATTGCCAGCAACACCAGCGCGTGGACAATGCCCGCCACCGGCGAACACGCGCCGGAACGCACGTTGGTGCTGGTACGGGCGATGGTTCCGGTGGCCGGCATGCAGCCGAAGAAGGGGCCGATGAAGTTGGCCAGGCCCTGTGCCATCAGCTCCTGATTGGGGTCATGCCGGTCGTCGATCATGCCGTCCGCGACACGCGCGCACAGCAGCGATTCGATCGCGCAGAGCAGGGCGATGGTGATGGTCGGAGTTGCCAGGGTGCGTACCGTTGCCCAGTCGAAATCGGGCAGGGTGAAGGCTGGCAAAGCCTGCGGGATTCCGCCGAACTTCGAACCGATGGTCTCGACCGGCAATTGCCATATGAGCGTCGCGAGCGTCGCCAGGGTCAGTGCGACGATGGTGCCCGGCAGGCGCGTCAGGCCGCGCAGGCGACCCGGCAGGCGCTGCACCACCAGCGGCCACAGGATGATCACGGCCAGCGCGGATGCACCAAGGCTTAAGGTTGTCAGGTCGATAGTGTGCAGGTGCGCGTACAGGGTTTGCAGCAGGGCGAAGAATTCCGCCGGAATCCTGCCGTCAATCCTGAGTCCGAGGAAATCCTTGAGTTGCGACAGTGCGATCAGAACCGCGATGCCGTTGGTGAAACCGATGATGATGGATACCGGAATGAAGCGGATCAGCGATCCCAGGCGCGTCAGCCCCATGATGAACAGCAGCACGCCTGCCATGATGGTGGAAATCAGCAGGTTGGCCAGGCCATGATTGACCACAATGCCGTACACAATGACGATGAATGCACCCGCCGGCCCGCCGATCTGCACGCGTGAGCCACCCAGGCTGGAGATAATGAAGCCGCCAATGATCGCCGTGAAAATGCCGGCTTCGGGTGCCAGGCCCGAAGCGATCGCAAAAGCCATCGCCAGCGGCAGGGCGAGCACACCGACGGTGATGCCGGCGATCAGGTCATTGCCGAACTGGCCGGCGTCGTAGTTGCGCAGGCTCTTGAGGAGGTAAGGCTTGAAAGGGTGCAGGTGAAAGGCCATGACGATCTTCCTTGAAAACGGTTGCGCGGGAGAAGCGGATGACGCGCATGTTTTCAAGCGCCGGAGCGCAATGCTGCAGACGTGCGATAAAGCGTCGTCGCCGCGACGGCCGGCACGGTCTGATCGCGCATGGGTGATGTGGCATCGTCGCCATTTAGGTGAGCGACGCCGCGCACATCACTTCACGCGCATGCCGGGCAGGGCACCGGGATGCGGCTCCAGCAGATACAGTCCGGGCGACTGCGCACCGGCTGCGCTCGCCGCCAGTACCATGCCTTCGGATATCCCGAATTTCATCTTGCGGGGCGCCAGATTCGCGACCATCACGGTGTACTTTCCGATCAGCGTCGCCGGATCATAGGCTGACTTGATGCCGGCGAAAACGGTGCGCGGCCGGGCTTCGCCGATATCGAGTGTCAGCTTGATGAGCTTGACCGCGCCGTCGACGTGTTCCGCGTTGACGATCCTGGCAACGCGCAAGTCCACCTTCGCGAAGTCCTCGATGCCGATGGTCGCGCCTGCCGGGGCGGCTTTGTCTTCGGTTGTGCTGCCGGGTGCATCCGGGGGCGAACTCGGCGCCACGGGTGCCACCGCGCCGCTGCTGGTCGCGGTCGCCCTGGCGGCCGCAGACGCCACCGGCGACCGCGGTTGGACCGCCGCGACCGCCGCGGCAGGCAACTCGAACAAGGCATCCAGCTGTTTCGATTCGACGCGCGCCATCAGGTGTACGTAAGGCTTGATCGACGTCACGTTGGCACTGTTTTCCCAGCCGGCCAGTGAAAGCCCGGTAAGTTCTTCGGTTTTGCGCGCCACGTCGGGCAGCACCGGCGCCAGGTAACGGCTGAGCAAGGCGAAGCAATTGATCAACACCGAACAGGCCACCTGCAACTCTGTGCTGCGCCCCGGATCCTTGGCAAGCTCCCAGGGCTTGACACGATCGGCATACTGATTCACCTGGTCCGCCAGACCCATGATTGTGCGAATCACGCGACCGAATTCGCGCTCCTGAAATTCGGCTGCGATCTGGGGCGCCAAGCCGCGCAGGTGATCGACCAGTTGGCGACCTTCAACATCCCATTCACTCGCCAAGCGGCCCGCAAAACGCTTGCTCAGGAATCCCGCGGCGCGACTCGCGATGTTGACGTATTTGCCGATCAGGTCACTGTTGACTCGTGCCAGAAAATCGTCGGGATTGAAATCCACGTCTTCGACGTTGGCATTCAGTTTGGCGGCGATGTAGTAGCGCAGCCACTCGGGGTTCATGCCGATGTCAAGGTAGCGCAGCGGAGAAATCCCGGTGCCGCGCGACTTGCTCATCTTCTCGCCTGAAACAGTGATGAACCCGTGCACATAGACGTTGTCAGGCACCTTGTACGGCTGGCCCGCGAAATGCAGCATGGCCGGCCAGAACAGGGTGTGGAAGTAGATGATGTCCTTGCCGATGAAATGGATCTGCAGCGTGTCCTCTGCATCCAGGAACTCCTGGAAGCTGCGCGTCTCGCCGCGCGCGAGCGCCTTGCCCGTATCGAAATAGTTTTTCAGGCTGGCGAGGTAGCCGATCGGCGCATCTAGCCAGACGTAAAAGTACTTGCCCGGCGCATCGGGAATCTCGATGCCGAAGTACGGTGCATCACGCGAAATGTCCCAGTCGCCAAGCGCACGCTCCCCCTCGCCCTCGAGCCATTCACGCGCCTTGTTGGCGACCTGGGGCTGCAGGCGACCCGGAAGGTTGACCCACTGTTCGAGAAAAGCCGTGCAGCGTGGATCCGACAGCTTGAAAAAAAAGTGTTCCGACGATTTGAGTACCGGTTTCGCACCAGAGAGCGCCGAGTACGGATCGATCAGTTCGGTCGGGGCATACACCGCACCACACACTTCACAGGCATCGCCGTACTGGTCCTTGGCGCCGCATTTCGGACATTCGCCCATGATGTAGCGATCGGCCAGGAACATGTTTTTGAGCGGATCGAAAAACTGTTCGATCGATTTGCTGTATGTCAGCTGTGCCTTATCGCGCAGGCGCCGATAGATGTCCTGGGACAACTGCTCGTTTTCCGGCGAATCGGTCGAATGCCAATGATCGAACTCGATGTGAAAGCCATCGAGGTAGCGCGGCCGCTCAGCCGCGATGCGCTGCACCAACTCCGTGGGGCTTATGCCCTCGGCCTCTGCCTTGAGCATGATCGGTGCGCCGTGGGCGTCGTCGGCACACACGAAATGCACCACATGACCTTGCATGCGCTGAAAACGCACCCAGATATCGGCCTGAATGTATTCCATGATATGGCCAATGTGGAACGAGCCATTGGCATACGGCAGGGCGGTGGTGACGAAAAGGTGCCGCTTGGGCATGGACGAAGTGGCCTGACTGCTTGCGTAAAACCCTAGAGTTTATCAGGGCTTAGGCGGATTCCCGCTGCGTTTGCGTTAAACTTTAGGTCTTGCCGCATTGTCTCGCGCAAGCACGAAGTCCTCAACGAATCCAACCAATGCCAATCAATCTCGAACAGGTGCAGGCGGCGCTCAAGAGCGTCATCGATCCGAATACCGGACGCGATTTCGTGACCACCCGGTCGGCGAAGAACATACGCGTCGAAGGGAGCGATATCAGCCTAGATGTCGAGCTTGGCTATCCGGCCAGATCACAGGTGGATGCCCTGCGTCGGGAGGTGATCAAGGCGCTCAAGGCGATCCCCGGTGCCGGGGGCGTCAGCGTGAATTTCAGTGTCCGCATCGCGTCACACGCGGTGCAGCGCGGCGTGAAGCTGCTGCCCAACGTGAAAAACATCATCGCGGTGGCATCCGGCAAAGGCGGGGTGGGCAAGAGCACCACGGCGGTCAATCTGGCGTTGGCATTGGCTGCCGAAGGCGCGGTGGTAGGCGTGCTCGATGCCGACATCTACGGGCCGTCGCAGCCGCAGATGCTGGGCATCAGCGGGCGGCCGGAATCGAAGGATGGCAAGTCGCTGGAGCCGATGGAAGGTCATGGCATACAGGCCAGTTCGATCGGGTTCATGATCGATGTCGAAACCCCGATGGTCTGGCGCGGCCCGATGGTCACCCAGGCGCTTGAACAACTGCTCAAGGAAACCAACTGGCGCGACCTCGATTACCTGATCGTGGACATGCCGCCCGGCACCGGCGATATCCAGTTGACACTGGCGCAAAAAGTGCCGGTGACAGGCGCGGTGATCGTCACAACGCCACAGGACATCGCGCTGCTCGATGCACGCAAGGGTCTCAAGATGTTCGAGAAAGTCGGGATTCCGATTCTGGGTGTGGTCGAAAACATGAGCATGCACATTTGTTCGGCGTGCGGCCACGCCGAACCGATTTTCGGCTCCGGCGGCGGTGCGCAAATGTCCAAGGACTACGGTATCGACCTGTTGGGGCAACTGCCACTGGACATCAAAATCCGCGAGCAGGCCGATTCCGGCAAGCCGACCGTGGTAGCGGATCCTGATGGCCAGGTGACCGCGATTTACAAGGCGATCGCGCGCAAGGTGGCGGTCAAGATCGCCGACAGCATGAAGGACATGAGCGCGAAGTTTCCCAATATCGTGGTGTCGAAGACCACATGATGCGATGGCGCACGCTGCTTGGCCGTACAAGGAAATCCATGCGAATCATTGAAACCAAATTGCTCTTGGCAGGCTTGATTCTGGCTGCAGCGGGCGGCGTTGCGGCAGATCCGGAAAAGGGCATGGCCGCGCTGGCCAAGGGCGACTACAAGGCCGCAGTGACGGAGCTCAATGTCGACGTGAAGAAGGGCGATGCGGACGCGATGTTCCTGCTCTCGGCGCTTTATGCCGAAGGCAAGGGGGTGGCGGCGGATCAAAATCGGGCGTTTCAGTTGATGGAACGCGCCGCCAAGCTTGGCAGCGTGCGCGCGCAAGGTTCGCTGTCCATGTACTTAAGTGAGGGCATCGGCACCACGCCTGATGATGCCAAGTCTCTGGAGTGGGGCCGACGCGCCGCCGAGGCGGGTGATCTGCGCTCCCAATTCATCATGGGCATGCGCTACAGAAACGGTGTCGGCGTGGCGCGCGATCCGGTGCAGGTTGTCAGCTGGTGGACCAAAAGCGCGGAGCGCGGCTTTGTGCGATCGCAGGTGATGCTTGGCAGCTTCCTGGCCCAACTGGCCGTGGCGCCCGATGTCAAGCCCGAAGTTGCGAGCGAGAACCGCATCGAAGCGGCGAAATGGCTGATCGTGTCGGACTCGCCGCGCCTGCCGGGCGCCGAGAAAGCGCTCGAGGGTGTGCGCGAAAAAATGTCGGCTGAGGAAATCAGCAGCGCCGAGAACCGCGCGCGCGACTGGCGGCCGACGGGCGGCGAGAAGTGAACCACCGAGCCAGGTCGAGATGAGCGTCAAGGCCGACAAGTGAATCCGGCGCATGGCGGCACAACAGGCGATGATCGAGCCCTTCGAACCCGGGCAGATCCGCCAGGTAGACCACCGGCGTATCGCCTCCTACGGCACATCCAGCTACGGCTATGACATCGGCTGCTCCGACGAATTCAAGATTTTCACCAACATCAATTCGACCATCGTCGACCCGAAGAATTTTGACGAGAAATCCTTTGTCGATTTCAAGGGCGCGGTGTGCGTCATTCCGCCCAATTCATTCGCGCTGGCGCGCACGGTCGAGTATTTCCGCATCCCGCGCGGCGTGTTGACCATTTGCCTTGGCAAGAGTACCTATGCGCGCTGCGGCATCATCGTCAACGTGACGCCGGTCGAGCCCGAGTGGGAAGGCTATGTGACCCGCGGGTTTTCCAACACCACGCCGCTGCCGGCCAAGATCCATGCCGCGGAAGGTTGCGCCCAGGTACTGTTTTTCGAAAGCGACGAGGTATGCGAGACCTCATACAAGGATCGCGGCGGCAAGTACCAGGGCCAGCAGGGCGTGACGCTGCCCAAGTTGTAGGCTGACTCTTGAAAGAGGCTGGGCATGGCGGATTTGACCTGGTTGTTCGAGCGCGGTCCGTTGCCGCTATTGGTCAGCATGCCGCATGTCGGTACCCAGGTGCCGCCGGCGCTGGCACGGCGTTTGACCCCAGCCGCGCTCACTCTCGCCGATACCGACTGGCACCTGACACGGCTGTACAATTTTTTGCAGGACCTGGGCGCCAATCTGCTGGTGGCGGTCAACTCGCGATACCTGATCGATCTGAACCGCGATCCTGACGGTATTCCGCTCTATCCGGGGGCCGACAACACCGAGCTGTGTCCGACCTCGACCGCGCTGTGGGAGCCGATCTACCTTGACGATCAGGCGCCCGATGCCGCAGAAGTGGCCGAACGCACCGCGCTCTATTGGCAGCCGTATCACACCAAGCTGGCCGAGACCCTGGCTGACTTGAAGGCACGCCACGGTTACGCACTGTTGTTCGACGCACATTCGATCAAGTCGGTGTTGCCGCGTTACTTCAATGGCCGCCTGCCCGACATCAATTTTGGCAGCGCCGATGGCAGCAGTGCCGCGCCTGATATCCCGGAGAGCATGCTTGCCGCGGCGCGCAGGTTCTCGGATTACAGCGCGGTGCTCAATGGCCGCTTCAAGGGCGGCTACATCACGCGCGCGCACGGGCGCCCTCAGGCGTCGATCCATGCGGTTCAACTGGAGCTTGCGTGGCGTACCTACATGGATGAAGACGCATGCACGGCGGGCCGCTTCGAACTCGACGAAAGCAGGGCGCAAGGCCTGCGCCCGTTGCTGCGGGCGGCGATCGATGCCATGCTTGCACAGGCGCAAGCTAGATACTGACGTTCCCGGGTTTGCCGCCACAGCGCGCCGCTGGCACTGCGGCCCGCAGCCAGCGCGGCCGGCCTACGAGGCCGCAGTCAGAATTGAGCGGCTCCATATTCGCGGCCGCGTCGTACGAGCCGTTACAATCCCCGTATGCAGCCAAGGCCAAGTGCAGCCGTGTGTGGAGGAAAGCCTGAGGCGCAACCTGGAATGAGAGCCGTTGTGCCGCGTGTTTGCCCGCTGTCGTCCACCGCGCAGGCACCTACCGGCCTGTACGCGCGTATCGATGCAGGTCCGGGCTGATGCCACTGTCCAAACCGGGCCCCGGTGCGATACCGCGCCGTGCCCTCGTGTTGCTGGTGTTGCTGACCCTGGTGTGGGGTACCAACTGGCCCCTGTTTCCGCTGGTCATGCGCGAGGTATCGGTCTGGACGTTTCGTGCGTTTTCCGTGCCTACCGCTGGATTGGTATTGCTGGGACTGGCGCTCGCCCGCGGCCATTCGCTTGCCATACCGCGTGGCGACTGGCCGCGATTTCTGCTAGCCACGTTCGCCTACATGCTGGTGTGGAATATTGCCAGTACCTATGCTGCGATTCTGATTCCTTCGGGTCAAGGCGCCTTGCTCGGCTTCACCATGCCTTTGTGGGTGGCGCTGATTTCATGGGCGCTGCTGGGTGAGCGCATGTCCCACCGCTTGCTGCTGGCGCTGGCGCTCGGTGGTCTGGCAGTCGGCATGCTGATGGTCCCCGGTTTCGGCGCCTATGCCAACGCGCCTCTGGGGGTGGCTTCCGGCTTGCTCGCAGCCATCGGCTGGGCCATCGGGACCCTGATCATCAAGCGCCATCAATGGCAGACGCCGGTGCTGGTGCTGACCGGCTGGCAACTGCTGCTGACCGCGCTACCCATCATTGCCGGCGCCTTGGTGCTGGGCGATGGCCGCTGGTTCATGCCGTCCTGGCAGACCCTCGCTGTCGCGGCCTACATCACCCTGGTACCGATGTGCATCGGCAATGTGAGCTGGTTCGCCATCGTCGGGCTGTTGCCGGCCAATGTGGCGGGACTTTCCTCGGTGATGGTGCCGGTGGTGGCGATGGTTGCCGGGGCGCTGATGCATGGTGAACCCCTGGGGCCCTGGCAACTGGCAGCCATGCTGTGCTGCGTGGCATCACTGTCACTGACCCTGTGGAAGCCGGCCACGCCTGACTGAAGGTTTGCGGCAGAATACGCTCCATGCACATCGTTGATGCCGCCAAAACACGTCACCACTTGCGCTTCGAGGCGCTCATTGCGGCGCTCCAGAAGATGTTTGTCGAGGGCTGCGAGGTGCCGCTGCGGCATCGCCACGACATTGGCGCGCAGGGCGGCAGCATTCTTTTGATGCCGGCATGGCAAGCCGGCGGCTTTCTCGGCATCAAGACAGTGTCGATCTTTCCTGCCAATGGTGAGCGCGGGTTGCCGAGCGTGCATGCGGCCTACCTGTTGATGGACGCCGCCACCGGCGTACCCTTGGCGACGCTCGACGGCAACGAGATCACGGCGCGCCGAACCGCAGCGGCATCGGCGCTGGCAGCGCGCTACCTGGCGCGCGCCGATGCGCAGCGCCTGCTGGTGGTGGGAGGTGGTCGGGTCGCGCGGCTGTTGCCGCACGCCTTTTCCGCGGTGCGGCCGATCACGCAGGTGACGGTCTGGACCCGGCGCCGTGAGTCAGGGCTGCGTATGGTCGAGGACCTGCGCAGCGCTGGAATCGACGCGAAATTGGCGCAAGACCTGCAGGCGGCGGTTGGTGCGGCCGACATCGTGACTTGCGCGACTCTTTCCGAAGAGCCGCTGGTGCATGGCGCCTGGCTCAAGCCCGGCACCCATCTCGACTTGATTGGCGGCTTCGCGCCAGCCATGCGCGAGAGCGACGACGCCTGTTTTGTCGGCAGCCGCGTATTCATCGATACCGACGAGGCGCTGCAGAAGGCCGGCGACCTGCTGGCACCGATTGCCAGCGGAAAATTCCGCGCTGCGGATGTTTGCGCTACCCTGACCGGCTTGTGTCGCGGCGAACATGCGGGTCGCACCGAGGCGCGCGACATCACGGTGTTCAAGTCGGTTGGCAGCGCACTCGAGGATCTCGCGGCCGCTATCCTGGTGTATCGGGCGGAGACGCCGACAGGGTCGAACCAGCCAGGGACGCGCCCGCTGGCGCTTTGACCGCAAGCTTTGGCAGCGCCAATCACAGCCTGGAAATCAAACCCATGTTCACTACGCGTCCTGAAATCGTCGGTACCCACGGGGTGGCGGCCTCGACCCACTGGCTTGCCTCGCAAACCGCGATGGGCGTGCTGGAGCGCGGTGGCAATGCTTTTGATGCTGCGGTCGCCGGCGGCTTTGTGCTGCAGATGGTCGAGCCGCATCTCAATGGGCCGGGCGGCGAAGTACCGATCCTGCTGTGGAGCGAGCGCCTTGGGCGTATGCAATCGATCTGCGGCCAGGGTTGCGCGCCGGTGGCGGCCACCGCACAGGCCTTTCGTTCCATGGGCATGGAGCAGGTGCCCGGCATCGGCCTCCTGCCGGCAACCGTGCCAGGCGCGTTTGGTGCGTGGCTCACCATGTTGCGCGATCATGGCACCTGGTCGCTTGCCGAGGTGCTGGCGCCGGCGCTTGGTTACGCGCGCAATGGATATCCGCTGATCGCACGCGCGGTGCAGGCGATTGTCGCGGTGCGCGATCTGTTCCAAAAGGAATGGCCGTCTTCGGCCGCCATCTGGTTGCCGGGCGGCAAGCTACCGTTGCCCGGTGCGCTGTTTTGCCAGCCCGCAGTGGCCGATACCTACGAGCGCGTGCTGACCGCGGCGGCGCGCGAAGCCGACACTCGTACCGGTGTGATCGACGCCGCCATGCGCATCTGGTACCAGGGCTTCGTGGCGCGCGAGATCGATACCTTCTATCGCGGCGAGCCGCTGTTCGATTGCAGCGGCGAAAAGCACAATGGCCTGTTGCGCTACGAGGACATGCAGGCCTGGCGCGCTGCGGTTGGCGAACCACTGACCTTGAATTTCGGCCGCTACACAGTCGCCAAGTGCGGCTTCTGGAGTCAGGGGCCGCTATGCCTGCAGCAGCTCGGCATGTTGCGCCACGCCGGGCTTGAAGCGCATGCGCCCGGATCGACACAATTCGTGCATCGTATCGCCGAGGCTGCCAAACTGGCGCTGGCCGACCGCCTGGCCTGGTACGGCAGCGCGCCGTCCGCAGCACTGGCCGTGCAGCAGGATTTGCTGTCCGATGCCTATCTCAAGGCACGTTGGGGCATGGTCGAGGCTGCCGCTTCGCGCGAACTACGCCCCGGCCTGCCGGCGGGGGTGCCGCCGCGCATGCCTGACCTGGACGTGAGTCGGCGTACTTTGCTGGCCGCCGACACGCGTTACGGCATCGGCGAGCCGACCTTCGCCGACCTGCCGCCGGTGGCCGAGTGGGCCGCCCGCGAATTGTTTGTTGGTGACACCTGCCACATCGATGTGATCGACCGCCACGGCAACATGGTGGCTGCCACGCCGTCAGGCGGGTGGCTCTCCTCGAGCCCGGTAATACCGGCACTCGGCTTCGCGCTCAGTACGCGGCTGCAGATGAGCTGGCTCGATGCCGGCCTGCCCAACTCCCTCATGCCGGGCGTGGCGCCATGCACCACGCTATCGCCCTCACTCGCATTGCGTGATGGTGAGCCTTACATGGCGTTTGGCACGCCGGGTGGCGATCAGCAGGACCAATGGTCAGCGGCATTCTTTCTGCGTCATGCGGTGCACGGCATGAACCTGCAGGAGTCGATTGACGCGCCGGCCTGGCATGTCGATCACTCGGCAAGTTCCTTCTGGCCGCGCCAGACCAATCTCAATCGACTCACCGTCGAATCGCGCTTTGCCAGCCAGACCATCGAGGAGCTGCGCGCCATGGGTCACAACGTGGTGGTTGGCGATGCCTGGTCCGAGAGCCGCATGTCGGCCGCCAGCCGCGAGCGCGACAAGCGTGGCCGCATGGTTCTGCGTGCCGCTGCCAATCCGCGCGGCATGCAGGGCTACGCGGTTGGCAGATAAATGCACCTGTACTGCCGCATCAGTTGGCGGCAGATGCCGCTTGACGTTTTTTCATCCATCAAGGACACCCATTCCATGCTGCATCGATTGTTGCGCCTGCCTCTATTGCTTGCCTTTGCGCTGAGTGCGCAAACCGCGCTGGCTGCCTATCCCGAGCGCAGCATCACGCTGATCGTACCCTGGGCGGCGGGCGGCTCGACGGACATCCTCGCGCGCGCCCTGGCCGAGCAGATGACCCGCTCCCTGGGCCAGCCGGTGCTGGTTGACAACAAGGCCGGCGCCTCCGGCAACATCGGTTCCAATCTGGTCGCCAAGGCGCGCCCCGATGGCTATACGCTATTGATCGGGTCGATGAGCACGCATGCGATGAACCCGGCCTTGATGCCAAACATGCCCTTCAAGGGGGTCGAAGACTTCACGCCGATCGCTCTGATGGCCAATGTGATCAACACGATGGTGGTGCATCCATCGGTACCTGTCAGGAACGTGAGGGAATTTCTGGCCTACGCCAAAGCCAACCCGGGCAAGCTGGCCTACGCCTCGGCAGGCACCGGCTCCACCAACCATTTGAGCGCGGTGCTGCTGGAACGGCTGGCGGGCATTCAGATGTTGCATGTTCCCTACAAGGGCGGGGCGCCGGCGGTGCTGGATACAGTGGCCAACCAGACCCAGGTGTTGTTTTCGGCCGGCACCCAAACCTTGCCGCATGTGAAAAGCGGGAAGCTGCGGCTGCTGGCGGTCACCGAGGCCACGCGCTCGGCCTTGTTGGCCGATGCGCCGACGCTGGCCGAAACCGTACCGGGCTATGAACTGGTGGTCTGGTACGGTGCCTTTGGTCCGGCCGGCATGGCCCCCGAACTGGTGACGCGCCTTAACGGTGAAATCAACAAGGCGATGGCACTGCCCGAAGTACGCACCCGCATGGATGCAATGGGTGTGGAGGTGATCAACGTGTCGGCGCCGCAGTTCGGCAGCGTGCTCAAACGCGACGCCGAGCGCTACACACGGATCATTCGCGAGCTCGATATCAAGGGCGAATAGAGTGGCGCCGGTGCTTTCGACAGCGCCGCTTTGTTAAAATGAGGATTCTTCACCGAGCATTCCCCAATGAAAATCCTGGTCAGCAATGACGACGGTTACCTGGCTCCCGGTCTTGCTGCCCTGGTCGATGCCTTGAAAGGCATGGGCGAGCTGACAGTGGTGGCGCCCGAGCAGAATCACAGCGGCGCTTCCAACTCGCTGACCTTGTCGCGGCCGCTGACGATCAGGAAGGGCTACAACGGGTTCTGGTTCGTCAACGGCACACCGACCGACTGCGTCCATCTTGCGGTTACGGGTTTTCTCGATTTCCGCCCGGATCTGGTGGTCTCCGGCATCAACGATGGCGCCAACATGGGCGAGGACACGATTTATTCCGGCACCGTCGCCGCGGCGATGGAGGGCTTTCTGCTGGGCATTCCGGCGATTGCGTTTTCGCTGGCACAAAAAGGTTATGCACATCTGGATGCCGCCGCGCACTTCGCAGGTGAAGTGGTGGCGCGCGCCGCCCGGCAGCCGCTGGGGGGAGCACCACTGCTCAATGTGAATTTTCCTGCGCTGCCGCTGTCCGAGGTCAAGGGCATCCTCGCGACCCGCCTCGGGCGGCGTCACGAGGCAGAACCTGCGATCAAGGCGACCAATCCGCACGGCGAGGCGGTGTACTGGGTGGGGCCGGCCGGCGCGGCGGCAGACGACGGGCCGGGCACCGATTTTCATGCGGTGGCCGGTGGCCATGTTTCGGTCACGCCGCTCAAGGTCGACCTGACGCACTACGAACAGGTGGAACATGTCCGCACGTGGCTTGGCGCCTAAACCGACGCTCCCGACGGCGACGCTAGTCGCACCGTCGTCTGCTCCGCGCGGTGGCCGGGTACTTCATGAAGGTGACTGGGCGGTTGCGACCGCGCCTCGTCTGGCCTTGCTGCGCCGCTTGCGCGAGCAGGGCATCCGCTCTGAAGCGGTGCTGGGGGCGCTGTCGCGCATTCCGCGCGAACGCTTCATCGACGAGGCCCTGTGGAGCCGGGCCTACGAGGATACCGCCCTGCCGATCGGTTTCGAGCAGACCATTTCGCAGCCCTTCGTCGTTGCGCGCATGATCGAGGCGGTATTGCCGGCGCGCGGGCGCCTGGCGCGCGTGCTCGAAGTGGGCACCGGTTGCGGCTACCAGGCAGCGGTGTTGTCGCAAGTGTGCGATGAGGTGTATTCGATTGAGCGCATCAAGAACCTGTTCGAGAAGGCGCGTGCCAATTTGCGCTCATTGCGCCTGGCCAACGTTCGACTGGCTTTTGGCGATGGTTACGCCGGCTTGCAGCAGGCCGCACCGTTCGACGCCATCATCGTCGCCGCCGCTGCGCCTGTGGTGCCTGAGGACTTGCTCAAGCAATTGAAGCGCGGCGGCAAGCTGATCGCGCCGGTCGGTCGCGAGGCACAACATCTTTTGCTCGTCGAGCGCCGGGTGGCCGGATTCATCGAAACCCGGCTCGATACAGTGCGCTTTGTGCCAATGCTTTCCGGTACCGAGAAGTAGAACGGTGGACACCCCATGAAATCGATTGCGCGTCTTGGTTTGTGTTTGATGGTCATGCTGGCGCTGGCCGCATGCTCGTCGCGCCAGAGCGCGCCGGTGATCGAGCGTGCGCCAGCCACCGGCGTTCCTGCGCCCAAGCCCGCGGCGCCGGCGGCGACGCCGCCGGCGCTGGCCGCTGCCGGCACCTATATCGTCAAGCGTGGCGATACCTTGTATGGCATCGCGCTCGACCACGGCCATGACTATCGCGACATCGCGGCGTGGAACAACCTCGCCAATCCGAACCAGATCCAGATCGGCCAGGTGTTGCGGGTGATACCGCCTGCGGCGACGCTGGCCGAATCGGGGGTGGTGGTGCGGCCGATTACCCAGCCTGGGGCGCAGTCGGGAGCGCCTGGCGCAAGCGTCCAGGGTCCACGCACCGAACCGTCGGGTGCCAAGAAGCCTTATTCAGACGAAACCCTGGCGCAAATGCAGCGTGATTCCGGACGCAGCGCGCCGCCTCCGGTGGTCGCAGCCAGGCCCGCCGAGGCGCCCGCACCCAAAGCGGTCGAGCCAGCCCGGCCCGCCGAAAGTGACGAGGTAGCGTGGGCCTGGCCTGCCAGCGGGCGCATCATCGGCCAGTTCACCGAAAACGGCACCAACAAAGGCATTCACCTCGCCGCCAAGGTAGGTGATCCGGTGCTGGCCGCGGGGCCGGGGCGCGTGGTCTACAGCGGCCAGGGTCTGCGCGGCTATGGACGCCTGATCATCATCAAACACAACAACACGTTTCTTTCGGCCTACGCGCACAACAGCACCCTCCTGGTCAAGGAGGGTCAGAACGTGACGCGTGGCCAGAAGGTCGCCGAGGCGGGCAACACCGATTCGGATGTGCCCAAGCTGCACTTCGAAATCCGGCGCCAGGGCAAACCGGTCGACCCGCTCAAGTACCTTCCGGAGCAGCGCTGATGGCCCGGGTCGCGCGGCCACCGGCCCGCTGCGCGTATCGCGCGGTGATTGCAGTCCGCGGGCACAGGCACTACCAACCCTGCGCACTTTTCCCTTGCATGGGGCTGGTTGCATGAACCCGGTTTTGGTGTTTGACATCGAAACCGTGCCCGACATCGCCGGTGTGCGTCGCCTGCAGGGCCTGTCCGAAGACCTTTCCGACGACGATGTCGCCGAACTCGCGTTTCACCAGCGCCGGGCGCAGAACGGCAGCGATTTCCTGCCGCTGTATCTGCAGCGGGTGATCGCGATTTCCTGCGTGCTGCGTGCCGGCGAGAGCTGGAAGGTATGGAGCATCGGTTGCGCTGACGATGCCGAAGGTACGCTGATCCAGCGCTTCTTCGACGGCATCGACAAGTTCACCCCGCAACTGGTGTCATGGAATGGCCAGGGATTCGACGCCCAGGTGCTGCACTATCGCGGACTGGTACACGGCGTGGTGGCGGATCGATACTGGGACCAGGGCGACGATGACCGCGAATTCAAATGGAACAACTACATCTCGCGCTATCACCCGCGGCACCTCGATCTGATGGACCTGCTGGCCTTGTACCAGTCGCGCGCCGCAGCACCGCTGGATGCATTGGCCAAGCTGTGCGGCTTCCCGGGCAAGCTGGGGATGGACGGATCGGCGGTGTGGGGTGCGTATCGGGCTGGTCGCTTGGGCGAGATTCGCGACTATTGCGAGACCGACGTCGTCAATACCTACCTGGTGTTCCTGCGCTTCCAGAAGATGCGCGGCATCTTGAGTGCCGAAGCCCATGCGCGCGAGGAGGCGCTGGTGCGCGCCACACTGTCTGCCTTGCCGCAGGTGCACTGGAAGGAATATCTCGCGGCCTGGCCAGCTGTGGCATGACCGGCCCGATGCAGGCGGCCCGTCAAGTTGGGGTGAGGCGCACATGACTTATCCCGAAGTACTTGAAATCGAGTCGGTCGATCACGAGGCGCGCGGGGTCGCGCGTTACGACGGCAAGGTCATTTTCGTCGATGGCGCATTGCCCGGTGAGCGCGTCACTGCTTCCCCGTATCGACGCCGCGAGAAGTATGAAAATGCGCAAATCTCGCATCTGGTTCATGCTTCGTCGGCGCGCGTGGCACCGCGCTGCGCGCACTTCGGCGTGTGCGGCGGATGCTCGATGCAGCATGCGGATGTGCGCACCCAGGTGGCGATCAAGCAACGCGTGCTCGAAGACAACCTGCGGCACATCGGTCGGGTCACGCCGGACCTGATGCTGCGGCCGATCGAGGGGCCTGCCTGGGAATACCGCTACCGTGCCCGCCTGTCGGTGCGACATGTGGCCAAGAAGGGCGGGGTGCTGGTCGGCTTTCATGAACGCCGCAGCAGTTTCGTGGCCGACATGCGCGATTGCCATGTACTGCCCAGGCGCATCGCCGATCTGCTGATGCCACTGCGTGAACTGGTCGCCGGCCTGACCATTCGGGATCGCATGCCGCAGATCGAACTGGCGGTAGGCAGCAACGTCGACGTACTGGTTTTTCGCCTGTTGGCGCCACTCACAGAAGCCGACACCGACCGCCTCAAAAGTTTCGCCGAGTGCCATGCGGTACAGATTTGGACCCAGACTGCGGGGCCGGAGACGGCGATCCCCTTGTGGCCGCTGGATGCACCGCCTATGACCTATGAATTGCCCGCGTTTGCGGTAAGCATGCCGTTTCGGCCCACCGATTTCACCCAGGTCAACCACCAGATCAACGCCACGCTGGTATCGCGCGCATTGCGCCTGCTCGATCCGCAACCGCATGAGCGCATCGGCGATTTCTTCTGCGGTCTGGGCAACTTCACTTTGCCGCTCGCGCGTCATGCACGTGAAGTGCTGGGGGTCGAGGGCAGCAAACCGCTGGTCGCGCGCGCCCGTGAGAACGCTGCGCTGAACGGCCTGGCCGGCAATACCCGCTTCGAGGCGGCCAACCTGTTTGTCGCCACTACCGAAAGCGTGCAGGGCTGGGGCCGGTTTGACAAACTCCTGATTGATCCGCCGCGCGAGGGCGCGACCGAACTGCTCAAGGCGATCTGCTCGCTTGGCCGTGACGACCCTAAACGCATGCCGCGCCGGATTGTCTATGTTTCCTGCAACCCCGCAACGCTGGCGCGCGACGCCGGCATGCTGGTCGGTGAATTCGGCTTTTGCCTGAAGGCAGCCGGGGTGGTCAACATGTTTCCCCACACCTCGCACGTGGAATCGATCGCGCTATTCGAGTGCCCATGAAAAAAGCGGCCCGAAGGCCGCTTTTTTAATCAGCAGATGCGACTAGTCGCGGCTGCCACCGACCACACCAAGAATCTGCAACAGTGAAACGAAGATGTTGTAGATGCTGAGAACCAGGCTCAAGGTGGCCGAAATGTAGTTGTCTTCACCACCGGTGACAATCGCATTGAGTTGCCACAGGATCACCAGCGAAGAAAACAGGATGAACATCGCCGACAGCACCAGCGAGATGATCGGCATTTGCAGGAAGATGTTGGCGATCACTGCAACGATCAGGATGATGCCGCCGATCATCAGGAACTTGCCTAGCCCCGTCAAGGGTTTCTTGATCGAGGAACTGACAGCCGCCATGCCGAAGAACACCGCTGCGGTGCCCATGACGGCAAACGCGATCAATGAGCCGCCGTTGCGGAAATTGAGCACACTTTGCAGCAACGGCCCGGTCATCAGGCCCAGCACGGAAGTAAACACCAGGAGCAGCGCGATGCCGACACCACTTTCGCGGTTGCGCTGGATGAAAAACATCAGACCGTAGAGGACTGCCAGCATTCCCAGCGCGCCCATGATCGGGCTTGAGCGCAGAAACCCAAATGAAAGCTGCGAGCCCAGCAAAGCGCCCAGCGCCATCGGCACCAGTGCGATCGCGGTCAGCATATAGGTGTTGCGCAGCACGCGGTTGGTCCGCTGCGCCACACCTACATTGGCAAACTCAATCGGTGCTACGTTTTGCTCTTGCATTGCAAGGTCTCCTTGTAGGTCCGCAATTGCGGCTCAAAACATTAGATTACCAAATCTGCAGGAAGTTGCATGGATTTTCTATGTTTGGAGAGCAGATAATTCAACAAAAACTATAGGTCTCAGGGTTAACCCCGCAACTGTGCGCAACGCTTCAAATTCCGCAATTGCGTGGTTGAATTTGCAACATGGGGGCGCTAGCGCCAGTTCCAAGAGCGGCTAAGAAACCTTGGCGGAAGCTGTGAGATTCGAACTCACGGAAGGGTTGCCCCCTCGGCGGTTTTCAAGACCGCTGGATTAAACCACTCTCCCAAGCTTCCCGTGGAGCGTCGAATTATGCCATGTGGCTGCAGCGGTCGCGCCTTTGGCCGCTTGCTTGCCGCAGGCTTCGGGCCGCGTAGATTGTGCTGCCCGGGGCGTGTCGGGGCAGGCCTGGTGATGCTGCGGCATGGCTTCAGACCGACACCCTCCGCCATGGGTTGCTGTCGTGCCTTGTTCTCTTTGGAAACCATGTCGCCATTGGCAAAATGACATTCTCCGGCTGCGCTGACCGTTGCGGCCATCGCGCGCCTCGAAGCCATGCGACAGTCCACTACTGCCGGACCAACGATGGCTGCGCCGGATCGGCCGGTGATTCTCAGAACCTGGACATCAGCTGCGTGAAGCCATAGAGCTTGTCGGTGATACCGTTCATGCGCAAGGCGTGCCAGTAGGTGGCGACATTGACACTGATGACCGGCTTGTTGAGCCAGCGTTCGGCTTCATCGGCCAGCCGGGCCATCGGCAGGTTGGCGCCGAACTGGACGATCGCCTCGATATCCGGGCCGTCGATGGCGCGCATGCCCTGGATCATGTCCTGGGCGGTGAGGATGGAATACGAGGCCGGGCTCTTGCCGCGCATGTGGTTGTAACGCACGATTTCGTAGCCGGACGGTCCGAACATGCCCTGCATTCTCGGTTCGATCGACGGGTAGTAGGGCTCCATCACGGCGATCCGGCGCTTGACGCCATGCGCGCGCAGTGCCGCCACGACCGCATCGGTGGCGATGGCCACCGGGATGTCCCAGCCGGCAACGCGGCGGATCCTGGCCTTGAGTTCATCGCCCCAGGCCGGTGTGCCGCCCCACACCGCCAATGCCGAGATGCCCAGGATGAAGGCATTCGGCTTGGCGTCCATCACCCGTTCGACCGCGCCTTCCAGGGCGGCGTCGATCAGTTCGATGGAACGATCGAAATCGTCGTTGTTGGCGATCGGCATGTCCGGGATGACCATGCGCCCGAGGTGATTGGTCACGCCCGCCGGGCGCATGTCGTCGTATTCCGGTTGCACCACGGTATTGGTCGAAGGCGTGGTGACGCCGAAAGCCAGGCGCCAGGCAAGGTAGTCGCGCATGCTGTGTTCTCCCGCTGGTTGTGAGTCGAGTTTGCCGTTACCGCGAAGTATCGAGTTCGGCACAGGCGGCGCCTGCGGCCGTGCTGGCCTCGCCCAGTGCGTCGGTCAGGCGACCGCGGTAGGCTTGGCGCAGCGCGCCGATGGCGTATAAGCCCGGTGTCCTGGTGCGCATGTTCGCGTCGGTCGGCACCGCGCCGGCGCCATTGCGCAGGACCAGGTCCCCCAGCCACCCGCTGTTGGCGGCCAGGCCAATGTACGGAAACACCGCGTCGCAGGCGAGGGTGTCGGTGGCGCCACTGGCGCGATCGCGGACGTCGATGCCGGTGACATGCGTTTCGCCGTTGACTGCCACCACCTCACTGGACCAGAGAAGCTTCACCCTCTCGTCGGCCGCTACTTTCTCCACCAACACACGGCGCGCGCGCACCTGCTCGCCGCGCAAGACTATGGTGACCCGCGCGCCCTTGTGCGCCAGGTGGATCGCTTCCTGAAACGCGGCATCGCCGCCGCCCACCACCGCCACCGGACGGCCGCGATACAGGCCGGCGTTGCACCACGCGCAATGCAGGACGCCGTTGTCGCGAAAGCGCTCCGCGCCCGGTACTTCCAATGGTTTGAGGTGTGCACCGGTGGCGGCGATGACCTTGCTGGCACGCCAGTCGCGGCCCGCCGCGCTCAGTGCAAAACCGGCGCCGCTCTTCGTCAGGCGCTCCACCGCATGGAATTCGAAACAGGCGCCCAGCGCCTTTGCCTCGGCCTGCAGTTGTTCCGCGAGAGCAAGCCCGGCTGTCGGGGTCGCTGCCGGAAAGCCCTCGAGCACGCCGATGTTGGCGACCAGACCGCCGGGCAAATCCGTACCAGCGAAAACGATCACGCGGGCGCCATTCTGCGCGGCGTGCCAGGCCGCGGTAAGCGCGGCGATGCCGCCGCCCACTACCGCCAGTTCGAAGTCGCCAGCACTCATGCGATCCCCAGTGGTGCATGTTCGGCGGCCTGCGCTTGGGCCAGCATTTCTTCCCAGAGGTCGGGTAGGCGGATTGCCCGGCTGATGCGCGCGGGCGGAAAACCCCAGGAAGGGCAATAGACGTGCTGCGGTATCGGAATGCTGCCGCCGGCGACCACCACAACCAGATCCTCCGCACGCGCCACGGCCGGTACGGCGCCCTGTTGCGCGGCATCGCGCACCGCTTGCGGCCAGCGCTCGATATCGCCGATGGTGTCAAACAGCCACGAGGAACGCCACTCATCGGCAGGCCGGCGGCCATGCTCGAACAGCCATTCACCGACCGCCTGCTTGCTCATGCCTTGCGCGGCCAACGAGTTGGCAAGCGCGGGCGAGACAATTACCGTGGAGCGGCCGCTCCACAGGGTCGAGAACGCGGACGCCGCGCTGCCCATCACGCTGGCGATCTCGGCCAATCCGCCGGTGACGTTGATCACGCTTTCCGCACGCAGCACCGTGACAACGCTGGCATCCGGCGCGAAGCCGGCATCGACATGCAGGGGCTGCCACGGGCTTTCAAGCTCGTTCTCGGCCAGGCACAGGGTGTAGCGGCCGGGTTGCCCCAATCCGGCGAAAGACACCGACCCAGGCCAGCCGCCACCGATGTTGTTCATCACCAGGCGCAGCGCGCGGCCGATGGTGGCGTTGGCGCGCCAGCCGGGACCAAGCGCGCCAAGCCCTGCGTTGACTGCCAGCCTGCGCGCCACCGGCCCGCTGATCACCACCAAGGGCGTCACGTTTTCATCGGTTGTCTGCACGCCGCGCAGGTTGAAATCCGCATCGAGGATCGCCTCGACGGCGGCCAAAACAAGCGGAAAGTATTGCGCACGGCAACCCGCCATCACCGCGTTGGCCGCGACCTTCTCGATGCTGGCCACGCCTTTCAGGGGATCGACTTCGCCCAGCGAATGTTCCGCGCTGCGGGTCGAGAAACGCAGCATGCTGCGCACCCGCGCTAAGGTCGGCGCGACCACCGGCAGGCCGTCGGTCCAGCCGCGCGCACAGTAGAGGGCATCGACAAACGCGTCGGTATCGCGCGCCGGTACCGCCTCGACGCGGGTGCGCGGGAAGCGTCCGGCCAAGGGGGCGCGGGTCTCCATGCCGGCTTCGCGCGTGCGCGCAGCGAGCGTGTCGTCGATCCACTCGCCGCTGCCGCGCTGACCCGCCGGAATCAGGACCCACGCGCGTTCGGATGCATCAGACATGGGTTGCCGATGGCTTGGCTCAGGAAGCCTGCGCCAGCTTGTCCTGCCAGTGGGCCGGCAGGGCAATCGTCTTGCTCACCGGGAAGCCGAGAATGCCGTTGTGCACCAGCACGTAGCAGTTTGAGCGCAAGGCGTCGCCACTGACGGCGATCATGAAATCCTCGGGCTTGCCCACAATGGGCACCAGGCGCTGCGGGTCCGCGGAGGCACCGAATGCGCGCGGCGCCTTTCCCAGGCGCGACATTTCGAGCAGGGAGCGCCGTCCCGGCACCAGGTTGGTCCAGCCTGACATGTATTGCTCAAAGCGCTGGGCCGGCATGCGGGCGTTGTCGTACAGCCAGCGTTGCACGTCAGCCTTCGACCAGCCGGCACGGGCGATGGTTTCGGCGATCACCGGGCTCAAGACCAGCATGGGACGGTACATGCCGGTGGACATGCCGACGGTAAAGATCACCTCCCAGGTGGTGTGGGTGACCAGCGCATCGGCCAGATAGGGCAGGCATTTTTCCGGGGTGTCGCCGAATACCGAGGCCACCACGTTGGCCCCGGTGAAACGCGAAATCGTGACCGCATTGGCGCCTGCCGGTATACCCATGTCGGCGGCCACGTTGTTCCAGCCGATGCGCCGCAGGACCTCTTCGTTCTCGGCCAACACCACCCGCCAGGTGCCGCCGAAGGTGCCCTTGTCGTTGTGATGCGGCAGGAAACCGGCGACGTTTCTGAGGTAGAGGCGCCAGAAACGGCCGATCGAGGTATTGGCCTGAAAGCCGTCGCGCAGCGCCCCTTGCTCGTAATTGAACCCCAGATCGCGGGCAATCGGGCCATTGACGACGATCTGGGTCTCCGAGCCGGGGGTGTTGCCGCTGTGCTCGACACCGTAGAGCGGATCGACCATTGCCGCCACCGCGGCGATCAGGACCGGCATGTATTCGGGCCGGCATCCCGCCATCACGCCATTGGCCGCGATGTTCCAGACCGTCGCTTCACGGTTGTCCGGCAACAGCTTGCCTAGAACGTCGTCCGCAGAGCGGTCGGTGAAGGCCAGGAACTCCGCGATTTTTTCAGGCGTCGGCGGAACGATCGGCAGGCCGTCGCTCCAGCGATTCTCCAGGAACAGCCGATTGACTTCCTCGAAGCTGCCTTCGAACACGATCTCGCGCGGCCCCGGGTCGCGGCTGGGGCGGGCAGCCTCGACCTGCTCGGTGAGGCAGCGCACAACGTCGTTGACCGTGACGGCCAGGACGTTCTTGCGCAACTCTTCGAGCGATTGCACGTCGACGTGGCCGGGCACACGGGCCACCTGCAGATTGGGATAACCCAGGCCTTCGGAGGTCGACCTGGCCTGGCCCACGAATCCTTCGCAGCACAAGGAGGCGGTGGGAACACCGGCTTGTTCGGCCACTGCGCTGGCCCGCAACACGGCGGGCGTGCAGCTCCCTCAGCAGCCCATCCCGGAGACAATGGCGTCGACCTTGAACTCTGCGATTTTCGCCGGCATCGTCGTCAGCACCTGGTGTTCGTCCTCGCCATGGGTGGAGCCGAAGGTGTCGTGATCGACGAACTTGAGGCCGGTGTAGCGCGCCGACAATTCCTGCTTCAGGAGCGGCCAGATTTCGTCGCCGCGAAACAGGAAATCCCAGACGAAACCGATTGTCTTGCCCTCCAGCGAAGTCAGGCGCGGCGCCAGCGGTTTGGCCTCGACAGTGCGGGCGCTGCGCGGCCACACCACGCGGTAGGAATTTGAAGCCATGGAACTCTCCTTTTTGGTGAAATTCGTTTGGCGCATTGATCGTTCGACATATCGAACATGCGCCGATAGGCGAATCATGATAACTTAGCTTGCGGCGAAGCTTCAATCGCTTCATCGAGCAGTGGATCGAACGCCTTCTGCCAGAGCCTGTTGAAATGCCTGCAGATGGCGCATGCAGGCGATTGCGGCGGCGGCAGGCGCAGACGCAAGGTTCATCAACCACAAGCAGGGAGAGAGACAATGAAACTGATCAAACCAGTGGCGTACGCTCTGGCCTGCCTGGCCGTGCTGCCTTTTGCCGCCTCGGTCAAGGCCCAGGTGCAGCAATGGGACATGTTCGCGTTCCCCGGCGCGACCCATCCGATCACGCTCAGGCTCAAGGAATTTTCCGACGAGGTCAAGAAGCGTACCAATGGGCAACTGGTGATCACGGTGCGCCCGGCCGGCGAGTTTCCGTTCAAGGCCAACGAGGTGGTGCGCGCAACCGGCCTGGGCCAGGTGCAATTGGGCGAGGCTTATTCGGGCTTTATCTCCGGTGCCGTGCCGCTGGCTTCGGTGGCCAACCTGCCGTTCCTGGTGCGCACCTCCGACGAGTTGAACAAGGTATGGCCGATCATTCGAAAATATGCCGAACCGGAGTTCGAGAAGGCCGGTGTCAAGACCCTGTTTTACTTCGAGTGGCCGCAGCAAAACCTCTATGGCCGTGGCGCACAGGTGAAGAAGCTGGAGGATTTCGCCGGTCGCAAGTTCCGCACCACCGACGGCAAGCAGAATGAAATGCTCAAGCGCCTGGGAGCGGCGGCGGTCTCTCTGACCCTGGCCGAAGTGCCGGTGGCGGTCGAGCGTGGTGTGGTCGACGGCTTTGTGACCGCCGGATTCAACGTCGTGGGCGCCAAGTGGCACGAGTTCGTGAAATGGGGCTACCTGCCGAACATCCATGTCGGTGGCCCGGACTATGTGCTGGTCAACCTGGCCGCGTACAACAAGCTGGCGCCCGCGCTTCGCTCCGCGCTGGACGCGGTGGCCGTCGAATGGGGGCCGCGCATGACCAAACAGAACGCGGCCGACGAGGTGCGCGACCTGGAGACGCTGCGCACCAAGTACGCGGTGGACCTGTTCGTTCCGCCCAAGGACGAGATCGACAAGCTGACCGAGCGCATGCGCCCCTACTGGACTACTTGGGGCGAGGAACATGGCCCCAATGGTGTGGCCGCCGTCAAGGAAATCCGCGCGGCCCTGGGACGCTAGCTTGCGCGCCTGCCGACTGCATCGCCAATCTGCTGCCGGCTTGCGGGATTAGAAGATGATCGCCCGCCTGGTGGATCGTCTGGTGCAAGCCGGAGGTGTCCTGGCGGGCGTGTCGATCGTCCTGATCCTGCTGCTGGTATGCGTGGAGGTGGTGGCGCGCATGTTCAATCACTCCACCATGGTCGCCGATGAGCTGGCGGGCTACCTGAATGTGGGCATCATCTTCTTCGGACTGGCCTACGCCGTGCGCGAGGGCGGCTTCATTCGCATCGAGCTGCTGTATGACCGCCTGCGCGGCGGCTGGCTGGCAGCAGCGCGCTGGTTCATCGTGGCGACCAGCCTTTTGTTCACGCTGACGCTTACCTTCTTCCTGGCCCTGCATGTGCAATATGCCTACGTGCGCAACACGCGCGCCATTTCGGTTCTCAACACGCCTGAATACATTCCGATGACCATCATGGTGGTCGGCTGCGTGCTGCTGGTGCTGCAGTTGCTGGCATTTCTCTTCGATCGCGTGCGCAAACTTCCGTAAAGGCGCTATTGGCCATGAGTTCGGCGGTATTGATGGCGGTCCTGTTCGGCGCCCTGGCGATCTTTCTGCTGGTCGGCCAATGGACGGCCTTTGCGCTGGGAATTGCCGGCGTGCTCATCATCATGCTCAGCAAGGGCTACATCGGCCTGCAGGGTTTGAGCTCGGTGGTCTGGAACAATGCCAACAGCTACATCCTGATCGCCGTGCCGATGTTCCTCCTGATGGGCGAGGTGATCCTGCGCAGCGGCGTGAGCAAGTTCTTCTATGCGGGCGTGGCCACGTTGCTGCGCCGCCTGCCCGGCGGACTGTTGCATGCAAACATCGTCAGTTGCGCGATTTTCTCGGCGGTCAGCGGTTCGAGCGTGGCCACTGCGGCAAGTGTGGGAACGGTGGCCATTCCAGAGCTGTTGCGCGCAGGCTACCAGCCGCGCGCGGTGTTCGGATCGCTGGCGGCTGGCGGAACCCTCGGCATCCTGATCCCGCCCTCGATCATCATGGTGCTGTATGCGGCGCTGGTGGAAGAATCGGTGGGGCGCCTGTTCATCGCGGGCATCCTGCCCGGTATCCTGATGAGCGCGGTGTTCATGCTCTACATCGCCATCATGCTGATGCGCGATCCGTCGATCGCTCCCGCCCGTGAAAAACTCGATCTCTCCGCTGGCGTGCACTCGAAACGCCCGCTGCGGGACGTGTTGCCGCTCGTCGCGTTGCTGACTGGCGTTTTGGGCGGAATCTACGCCGGTATCACCACGCCTACGGAAGCCTCGGCGGTCGGTGCCGCCGGTGCCCTGGTGCTGGCTGCCGCCTACCGCACGCTGACCTGGCAGGTGTTCAGGGATTCGGTGATGTCGACGGTCAAGACCACATGCATGGTGGCGATGATCATCATCGGCGCGCAGATACTCTCGACCGCGCTGACGTTTTCCGGCGTCAGCCGCGAACTGAGCGAATGGGTCCTGACCCTGGGTTTGAGCAAGTTCGAGTTTTTCCTGATGCTGGTGGTGCTCTACGTGATTCTTGGCTGTTTCGTCGACGGCATATCGATGATCTACATGACGCTACCGGTGTTGCTGCCGATCATCAAGGTGGTCGGCTTCGACCTGATCTGGCTGGGTGTGATCATCACCATCCTGATCGAACTGGGCCAGATCACCCCGCCGGTGGGCCTCAACCTGTTCACCATCCATGGTATCTCGGGTGGCCACAAGTTTTCCGAGGTGGTGGCGGGTTCCTTCCCCTACGTATTCCTGATGCTGGCGGTGATTGCGATGCTCTGGTTCTGGCCGGAGATCGCGCTGTGGCTACCCACCACCATGCGCGGGAAATAGGGTGGCTGCTCTGCTGTAGCGGAGCGGTCCGTCAGCATGCAGCGTCATGCACCAAGGTGCCGGCCAGCCCCGCTTCGAGGCTGCGCGCGAGTTTGCCGCTCGCCGGGGCCGGAGCGCCGAATTGTGTATTGCGCTGCTCGGGAACCGGCGCCGCGTCAGCCCTTGGCGAGGAACGCGGCAATCGCCGCAACGGCCGCCAGTATCGCCAGCGTGATCGCGATGATGGTGCCGCTGCCGGAATCGCCCGGGTGCGGGCCGCTTGCCGGCACCGCGTCCAGGTGCGGGCCGCTTGCCGGCACCGCGTCCAGGTGCGCGGCGGCTGCAGCATCTGGCGGCGCGTGGCGGCGCTTGAGCTCGGCATTGAACTTGTTGAAAAATTCGTCTGCGAGCTTTCTCGAGGCGGCGTCCACCAGTCGCGAGCCGATTTGCGCCAGTTTGCCGCCGACGTTGGCCTGCGCGGTGTAGTCCAGGCGCGTGGCGGCGCCTTCCGCAGTCAATGCAACCTTGGCCTCGCCCTTGCCGAAACCGGCAGCGCCGCCCTGACCGTCAAAGCGGATCTTGTAGGAATTCGGCGCGTCCACCTCCGACAAGGTGAGCTTGGCTTTGAAGCGTGCCTTCACCGGGCCGATCGCCGCAGTGACCGCGGCGCTGAATTCGCTGTCGCTGATGCGCTCGAGCTGCTCGCAGCCGGTGATCGAGGCTTTCAGTATCTCCGGGTCGTTTAGGGCATCCCAGGCAATTTGCTGGGAAACGGGCAGGGTTTGCGTGCCGGTCAGTTCCATGTATTTGTGCTCTTCAACGATTTGCGTGACGAAAAGGAGAACCCGATTGTACCGACCTGCAGGTCCTTCATCGACTTTGCAGGCCGGGAAAAACACCGCAGTTGCCCAACGTCGCATGGAACCTTGAGGAAGCCGCGCAAGCGCATGCCCGTCGTGCAGTGGTGCACCGTTGATGCGGCAGCACGAAAACCGGGCCGGAAATCGCCCGATCGCGGTACGACCCTAAAGCCACGCCAGGTTCAAGTTGGCGCATTGGTGGATGCCAGGCCGAAGGCGAGATGGCGATTCGGTTCGCGCGTGAGCTCCAGCCGATCCGCGGCGGGGGACTGTGGCGGGTCGGCGAACAGGGGCGACCATGCGCCGGGCCATTTGGCCAAGGCAACCAGGTTGTTGCCGCCCAGCCATGCGGCCGACGCCCCCGGTGGCGGGCCGTGCGGGTCAGACTGCGATGCGCGCGCGGAACGGCAAGACTTGCGCCAGATGCGTCGGCAGCGGTGCGGCTGCCTCGTGTTCGTCCCCCGCCAGCGACCTGTGCGCAGGGTGGGTGCGGGCGGAAGCAAAACGGGCAAGATCGCTGATCGCGTGCAACTCCTCGTCGAGCGTGAACTGGGCCAGGACGCGTATGGCGCTTGCGTACTCGGGGTCCGTGGCCAGGCGGGCCACGTCGATGCGGCAACCGGAATGCTTCTCGGCACGGCTCTTCATGAGGCGCAGCATCATCTTGCGTGACAGGGTGTTGAACATTTTGGCGGGCCTTCGCAGTCGCACACTGATGAACAATCCTAGCCTGCAAGGCGCGCAGTCAAACAGTGGAACAACAGGGAAATACCGCGTCTTCTGCCGCGCTTATCCGAGTAGGAATCCGTCTGACAAGGCGCCCCGACCGGGCTTTACCCGGCGCGTTGTTCAGGCCTTGTGCAGCAGTATCAGAAACACCAGACCAATGGCGGCGTAAAACATGAACGCGGACTCGCGACCGTTCCAGTCTTTCGATTGCCAACTGGCGAACCATTGGCCGCCAATCACCATGAAACCGCCGAACCACAACGCAAAGCCCAGGCCCAAGCCGGCGAACGCCAGCGCCTTGGCGACATGGAAATCGTCCGCCGGTGCCCCGATGGCTGTCGCGAGCACAAACGCGCCGGCGAAACACAGGAGCGCTGTCACGCCTTCAGCGGCCACGATCGCCCCGAAAAAGATTCGCTGCAGCCACGGCGAATCAATCGCGCGGCTCTTCAGTCGGCTTCCCGGAAAAATGGTATCCATGCTCATCAGGTGTCGTACGAAGTTGAGGTTGCTTTGCGGGTCGCGCAGATTATTGAGGGTTACCAGACCGGCGAATGCGCCGATCAGGAAAACGAAAAGAATCTGACAGATGCGAATGGTGCTCATGGCGGGACCTGCGGCTGGTTGGGAAATCAATCATGCCGAGCAGGCGGCATGGGTTGGCGACGGCTGCGAAAAGCTGTACGCGCTACGCATAAGGCTCGATGCAAGAATCGTGCGTGAGTTTACGCACCGCTGCGGTTTGCGCCGGCACTGTCGGTCTGGCGCACGGGCGAGGCGCGGCCGGGCTGCGAGCTCAATACCAGCAGGTTTGGCAATCCGGTAATATCATGCCTACAACATTTGTGGAGACGGCCAACATGAAACTCAGCCCCGAACAACTCGCCGGGTTCGACCGCGACGGCTACCTGTTTTTCCCCGCTCTGTTCAAGCCCGACGAGATCGAGCGACTGGCCGACGAGGTGCCCGGTATTTACGCGCAGCGGCGCCCCGAGAACGTGCGCGAGAAAAGCGGCGACGTGGTGCGCACCAATTTCGCCGCCCACATGTACAACGACATTTTTGCGCGCCTGGCACGTCACCCGCGCATGGTTGATCCGGTGCGGCAGATCCTCGGCGAAGACCTCTACATGCACCAGTTCAAGATCAACGGCAAGATGGCCTTCGACGGCGATGTGTGGCAATGGCACCAGGACTACGGCACCTGGCGAAACGACGACCACATGCCCGAGGCGCGCGCGATGAATGTGGCGATTTTCCTGGACGACACCAATGAATTCAACGGTCCCCTGATGTTCATCCCCGGCAGCCACAAGCAGGGCGTGCTGGAAGCCGGACACGATACCTCGACCACCAGCTACCCTTTGTGGACCATCAACAATCAGACCATCACGCAGATGGTCGCGAAGGCCGGCGGCTTGAAAGGCGGCATCGTCGCGCCCAAGGGGCCAGCGGGTTCGATGATCGTTTTTCACGGCTGCCTGGTGCATGCCTCGACCTCCAATCTGTCGCCGTGGAACCGGGTCAACGTGTATCTTTCGCTCAATGCGGTATCGAACCATATTCGCCGCTTCAAGCGCCCGGGCTATATCGCGCACCGCCAGTTCGACCCGATCGTCTGCCTGCCCGACGATTGCCTGCTGAAGGATTACCCGGTGGCAACGCCGTGGAAAAACGCCACGCCGCCCGAGGAACTCACCGGTTTGCTCAAAGAGGCCGCTTGAGATGAATCTGTACGCCAAGCTTCTCAAACGCCAGGCCGAGGGCAGGCCGGTGCGCATCGGTTTGATCGGCGCCGGCAAGTTCGGCTCGATGTATCTGGCGCAGGTGCCGCGTACGCCCGGCGTGCACCTGGTGGGCATCGCCGATCTCAATCCGGCCAATGCGCGCGCCAACCTGGAGCGCGTGGGCTGGAAGGCGGAACAGTCGGCGGCCAGTTCACTGGACGACGCCATTCGCCGTGGCAACACCTGTGTCAGCGATGACTGGCAGGCTTTGGTAAGCCATCCGCAGATCGAGATCGTTGTCGAATGCACCGGCAACCCTGTAGCAGCGGTCGAACACATCCTCGCCGCATTCGCCCATGCCAAGCATGTGGTCAATGTGACGGTTGAAGCCGATGCTTTTTGCGGGCCCCTGCTGGCGACCAGGGCGGCACAGGCCGGCGTGGTGTACAGCCTGGCCTACGGTGACCAGCCGGCATTGATTTGCGATCTGGTCGACTGGGCGCGCGCCGCCGGTTTTTCAGTGGTGGCGGCCGGGCGCGGCCACAAATGGCTGCCGCACTTTTCGGAGTCGACGCCGGAAACGGTGTGGGGCCACTATGGACTCTCACCTGAGACCGCGCGCATCGGCGGGCTCAACCCGAAGATGTTCAATTCCTTTCTCGATGGCTCCAAGCCCTCGATCGAGAGTACTGCGGTGTGCAATGCAACCGGTCTTGTGGCGCCGCCCGACGGCCTCCTCTATCCGCCGGCCTCGGTGGACGATATTGCCTTCGTGTGCCGACCGATCGCAGAGGGTGGCGTGCTGCATGCCAAGGGTCAGGTTGAGGTGATTTCATCGCTCGAAAAGGACGGTCGGGTGATTCCCTATGACATCCGCTTCGGCGTATTCGTGGTGTTCGAAGGCGAGACCGAATATATCCGTAACTGCTTCAAGGAATACATGGTGCGCACCGACCCCAGCGGCCGCTATGCCTGCCTGTACAAGCGCTGGCACCTGATCGGGCTGGAGGTGGGCATTTCGGTGGCGTCGGTCGCGCTGCGCGGTGAATCCACCGGGGCGGCCACCTGTTGGAACGCCGATGTGGTGGCGACCGCCAAGCGCGACCTGAAACCTGGCGAAATGCTCGATGGCGAGGGCGGCTACACCGTCTGGGGAAAACTGTTCCAGGCGCAAAAATCGCATGCGGCTGGCGGCTTGCCGTTGGGCCTGGCGCATGAGGTGAAGGTGGTGCGGCCGGTTAAAAAAGGCCAGAGCCTGACCTGGGCAGATGTGGCGATCGACGAGAACCTGCCTGCCTACAGGGTGCGTCGCGACATGGAAGCGCAGTTCGCGCCGCTTGCGAAAAAGGCTGCCTGAGTTCCAATTGCGATCATGGCCGACGCTGCGTCCGGCGCTGCATCACTGCAGGAATTCACCGCGAGCGTCGATGATGCTCATCTCGACGAACTCCGCACCGGTGCGGTCCTGCGGGCCATATGAGAACGTTACTCCGCCCAGATCGAGATTGCGGATGCCCTCCAGCGCGGCAACCAGAGATGCGCGCGTCAGGCCGCGGCCGGCACGGCGCAGGCCTTCGACAAGAACCTTGGCGGCGGCGAATCCTTCCATTGCCGCCTGGGACAACACCACGTCGTTGTTGCCTGCGGCGAGCCGGCGCATCTCGCGCGCCAGCGGCGTGCTCGAACTGAAGGGGTTCGGAAACACCTGGGTCACCATCACGCCGCGCGCACTGGTTCCAAGGTCGCGGATGAACGATTTCGCGCTGTTGTTCGAAATGGCCACGAACTGCGCCGTCGAACCGGCTGCGCGCATGCGCACCACCAGGTCCGCGGCATTCTTGCCTGAAGCGATGAGAATCACCGCTTGCGGATCGGCCTTGGCCAATTCGGCAGCCGGCTTCATCATTTCGAGCAGGGTTCGTTCGTAGATCACCACTGCGGCCGGCTTGAGCTTGAGCGCGTCCATCTTGCGCGTGAAGCCCTCGAGGCCGTCGCGCCCGAACGAGTCGTTGACGTGAACGATCGCAATCCGATTGACGCCGACGGTGTGCAAGTGCTCGATCGCTTTTTCCACTTCGGTCTGGTATTTGGCCCGCACGTTGAAGACCAGAGGATTGATCGGTTGGTGGAAGATCAGCGCACCGGTCGAGGGCGCGATGATGGGGATTCCGGCGGCGCCGGCAACCGCCAATACGGCTTCGGTGTGCGGCGTGCCGCGCACCGCGAAGAACGCCACCGGCTCGCGCTCCGCGACCAGGCGCGCCGCGTTCTCGCCGGCCAGCTTGGGGTCAAACTTGTCATCGACCGAAATCAGCGTGATCTTGCGGCCGTTGACGCCGCCTGCAGCATTGACCGCAGCGATGTACAGGCGTGCGCCCCCGGTCATTTCGCCAACCGAGCCGGCGACGGCGCCCGTGAAGCCGGCCGTCTGCACCACCACGACTTCCCGTTCGGTCACCCCCTGGGCGGCAATCGGGCCCGCAGGCAGGATGCTTGCAAGCGCAAGAGATGCGATCGCAAGGATCGGTTTCCAACCAGTTTTCATCGTTGACGGCAACAGCCAGCGGCATAGTTGCATCGGTTGTGGGAACGTCGATAGTACACTTGATGGCACCAGCGGAAAGCAGCGGGTCGATGCCGGTTTGCGGCCTGGTTGCGAGGCGCGCATTGCCGCATTGCAGCATCATTACGACCTTCATCAACACGAAAAGAACTTTATGTCGGAACAACTCCCCAAAGCCCTGGTATTCGATGTATTCGGCACCTGCGTCGATTGGCGCGGCAGCATTGTCACCGAAGGCCGTGCGCTCAATGCCGAGCGTCGCTGGAGCATCGACTGGGAAGGCCTGGTCGACGCCTGGCGTGGCGCCTATCAACCCAACATGCAAAAGGTGCGCCGTGGCGCGTTGCCCTGGACCAACCTGGATGCACTGCATCTGATGGCGCTCAAGGGCCTGCTGCCGACGTATCTGAATGGCACACCCAAGAGCGCGATCAAGGCGGCCGACCTGGCTGGCATAAACAGCATGTGGCACCGCCTCAAAGCCTGGCCGGACGCGGTGCGCGGCCTGAAGCGCCTGAAGACCCGGCACGTGATTGGCAGCATGTCCAATGGCAACGTGGCCTTGCTCACCAACATGGCGAAATTCGCCGGCCTGCCCTGGGACCTGGTGTTTTCCGCCGAATGGGTACACCACTACAAGCCGGACCGCGAAACCTATCTCTCGGCACCGCGCATGTTGGCCTTGAAGCCGTCCGAGGTGATGCTGGTGGCGGCGCACAAGAACGACCTGGACGGCGCGAACAAGGCCGGCCTGATGACCTGTTTTGTGCCGCGCCCGCTGGAATTCGGGCGCGCGGTGGCAGGCCAATGCGACGGCGCCTACGAAAAGCGCTTCGATCTCAATGTGCGCGATTTCGGCGAACTGGCGGGCGCGCTTGGATGCTGACCCACGAACTGTTTCGTGACGACGCCTACTTGAAAAGCGCGCAGTCGACGGTATTGGCCGCCGACGCTGCCGGCATCACCCTGGCTGCGACGATTTTTTACGCCACAGGTGGTGGCCAGCCGGGCGACACCGGCAGCATCAGCTGGGATGGCGGGGAACTGCTGGTCACCGATACGCGGCGTGGCACCGCAGCGGGCGAAATCGTGCATTGCGTGGCGCCTGGCAGGTTGCTGCCCGCGGTCGGCACAGCGGTGACCATGGCGATCGATTGGGGGCGTCGCCATCGGCTCATGCGCATGCATACCTGCCTGCATGTGCTGACCGCAGTGGTGCCGGGGCCTGTCAACGGCGGCAGTGTGCGCGAGGACTCCGGGCGCCTGGATTTCGACTTGCAGGGCGAGCGCCTTGACAAGACGGAGATTGAAGCCCGAGTCAATGAAATGATCAAAGCCGGTGCTGCGGTGAGCACCGAGTGGGTCAGCGAGGAGGAACTTGCGACCCGGCCCGAACTGGTCAAGACCATGTCGGTCAGGCCGCCGGCGGGGTTTGGCCGCGTGCGCCTGCTGCGTATCGAAGGCATCGATCTGCAGGCCTGCGGCGGCACTCACGTGGCGAACATCGCCGAGATCGGTGCAGTAGTGGTGAAGAAAATCGAAAGCAAGGGACGGCAGAATCGGCGCGTGAGCGTAGCGTTCGCTTGATTCTGCGTTGTTTGGTTTGCTGGCAGCCGACGCTGCGCAAGTCTGACAGGCTGCCAGGCGCCGTCGCGCGTCACCAGCGCGGACCGAAGCGCCGGAAAAACGGATCGTAGTGGTATCCGCGGCCCCAGCTGCTGCCGAAACCTGGCCCCCAGGGTCCGTAACCAAAGCCCCACATCCATTGGTCCTGACGATGCTGCAGGGCCCGTCGTCGTTCGCGTTCACGTGCCAGTTGCGCCGCCACCTCGGCATCGCGATCGGCCAGTTGGGTGATCAGGGTGGCTTGGCGCGCCTTTTCCTGCGTATCGACCAGATGGTCGATCACCTTCTGGTCCACGCCGTTGCGCGACAGCACCACGATTTGCGCTGGGGTCAGGGCATGAATCGTGGAGGTGGCCGTCAGGCGCGCGATGATCGCATCCGCCGCCGTGCCGGCCTGCGCCAGCGCGACGATCTCGTCTAACGGCACCTTCGGGTTGGCGACCGGCTTGAGACTGGCCAATTGTTCCGGCGTCAGGCGTTGCACGGCCCCTGGTGGCGGGCCAGGCGAGGCGCAGGCCGTCATCAAGGCGGCTACAACAAGCAGGGTGAGACTTCGTGCCATTCGCATGGCGAACTCCGCGTTTGTGGTCAGGATACAAAGCTTGGACCGGCACGCGGTGCACATGTTCCCGACAGTTTTGCGCGACCCCTGCCTCAGGCCTGTGCCTTGAAGGGGCTGTGATCGTTGAGTTCGTCCACATAGCGGTGGATGCCGGCGGATTCGCGCTTCAGGAAATCCTCGACCGCGTGAGCAAACTGCGGGTGTTTGAGCCAGTGCAGTGAGCGGGTTTCGACCGGCAGGAAGCCGCGCGCCAGCTTGTGTTCGCCCTGGGCGCCGCCCTCGAAGGTAGCAATCGCTTCGGCTATGCAGAATTCAAGTGGCTGGTAGTAGCAGGTCTCGAAATGCAGGCCGGGCAGGTAGCCCAAAGCGCCCCAGTAGCGGCCATACAGGGTTTCTTTGTCGTGGATGCACAAGGATGCGCAGATGTCCTTGCCATCGAGGCTGCCGACCACCAGCAACAGGTGCTGCGGCATGCGTTGCCCGATGGTTTCGAAGAAATCCAGGTTCAGGTAGGGCGTTGAATGATGCGCGCGATAGGTATGGCTGTAGCAGCGCGTCCAGAAGCGCCACAGGTCGGGCGTTATGTCGCTGCCGCGCACCCAGCGGTAGGTGACGCCGGCGTCGCGCACCTTGCGGCGTTCCTGCTTGATCTTTTTGCGCTTGTCGTGCGACATGGTCGCAAGAAATGCATCGAAATCGGCGTATTCGCGGTTTCTCCAGTGAAATTGCACAGTCCGGCGCGCCATCATGCCGGCCGTCTCCAGCAACTGCGCTTCGTCGTCCTCGGGGAACAGCACATGCAATGAGGAAACCTGCGCCGTTTTCGCCAGGTCAAGCGCGCCGGCAATCAGGGCCTGTTGCGTGCCGGTGTCGGTTCCCAGCAGTCGCGCGGTGGTGCAAGGCGTGAACGGAATGGCACACAAGAGCTTGGGGTAATAGTCCAGACCATGGCGCTGGTAGGCGTCGGCCCAGGCCCAGTCGAACACGTATTCGCCGTAGGAATGCGTCTTGACGTACAGCGGCATGGCGCCCACCAGTTGGCCCTTTTCCCGCAGCGCCAAATATTGCGCGGTCCAGCCGGCTTTTTCGCCGGCGCAGCCGGTTTCGTGCATGGCATGCAGGAAGGCGTGCGACAGCAACGGATGGTGGCCGGCGAGGGCATCCCACTGCGCGGGGTCGACTTCGCTCAGGGATTCAATGATCGAAAGGCTTGTCAAGTCGGGGGAAGAGGAGTGCGATAATTCCATGGAGTTCCGGTGGTCTTAATTTCCGTCTCCTTTTTTTCTTCGATTGTAGCCTCATGCCCGTCAAGCTAGCCATTGCGCAGCTCAATTTCAGCGTCGGTGACTTAGCCGGCAATCGCAAGCGCATCGCCGACGCGGCGGTGCGCGCGCATGCGGCCGGTGCGCAGGTGCTTTTGACGCCGGAACTGGCGCTTACCGGTTATCCGCCGGAAGATCTGGTGATGCGCCGCGCCTTCATGGAGGCGACCATGACGCATTTGCGCGAACTGGCCGTCGAACTGGCGCCGCTGGCAGGTTTGCGCGTGGTGGTGGGCCACCCTTCGGGCGGCGACGACCGCACCCGCTCGATCACCATCCAGCAGCGTCACAATGCCGCTTCGGTGCTAGGCGACGGTCGTGTATTGGCCACTTATGCCAAGCGTGAACTGCCGAACTACCAGGTGTTCGATGAAAAACGTTATTTCACCCCGGGACGCGAATCCCTGGTGTTCGAAGCCGGCGGAATGCGCTTCGGCCTCCTGATTTGCGAGGATGCCTGGTTTCCACAGCCGGCGCGCGAGTCGAAGGAGGCCGGGGCGCAGGCGCTGCTGGTGATCAACGCCTCGCCGTACCACATGGGCAAGAGCGGTGAAAGGGTCGAGCGGATGCGCCAGCGCGTCGGCGAAACCGGTTTGCCGCTGGTCTTCGCCCACAACGTCGGCGGCCAGGATGAAATCGTCTTCGACGGCAGTTCCTTCGCGCTCGATGCAAGGGGCACGCTCAAGGCGCGCCTGCCGATGTTCGAGGAGCGCCTGGGCTATGTCGAAATAGATGCGGGTGAGATAAGCGGGAGCGAAATCGCGCCCGAGCCCGCAATCGAGGCCCAGGTGTACGCGGCGCTCAAGCTGGGGGTTGCCGATTACGTCGGCAAGAACGGTTTTCCCGGCGCCCTGATCGGCATGTCGGGCGGCATCGATTCGGCGCTGACCCTGGCAATCGCCTGCGATGCGCTGGGCGCCGACCGGGTGCGCGCGGTGATGATGCCTTCGCAATACACCGCCGACATTTCGTGGATCGATTCGCGCGACATGGTCGAGCGACTCGGCGTGCGCTATGACGAGATCGCCATCAAGCCGATGTTCGATGCCTTCGAAGCTGCCCTGGCGCAGGATTTCAAGGGGCTCAAAGCCGACACCACCGAGGAAAACCTGCAGGCACGTATCCGCGGCACATTGCTGATGGCGCTTTCCAACAAGCACGGCTCGATCGTGCTCACCACCGGCAACAAGAGTGAAATGGCGGTCGGCTACTGCACCCTTTACGGTGACATGGCCGGCGGTTTCGCGGTCATCAAGGACATCGCCAAGACCCTGGTCTATCGTCTGGCGGTGTACCGCAACACCATTTCGGCGGTGATTCCTGAGCGCATCATCACGCGCCCACCGTCGGCCGAACTGCGGCCGGACCAGAAAGACCAGGACAGCCTGCCACCCTACGACGCACTCGACGCGATCCTGGCGCTGTATGTCGAGGAAGACCAGAGCACAGCCGACATCGTCGCCGCCGGTTTTGCGAAGGAGGATGTGGAAAAAGTGGTGCGCCTGATCCGCATTTCCGAATACAAGCGGCGCCAGTCGCCGGTCGGCGTGCGGGTCACGCATCGCGCCTTCGGGCGCGACTGGCGCATGCCGATCGTCAACCGTTTCCGCGACTGAATCCGCGGTCGGGTGCTGTTGATATACTCCGACACACAGGATATTCCCAGGGAGATTGCATGAAAAAGATCGAGGCGGTGATCAAGCCGTTCAAGCTGGACGAAGTGCGCGAGGCGCTGTCCGAGGTCGGGGTGACCGGTCTGACGGTGACCGAGGTCAAGGGATTCGGCCGGCAAAAGGGGCACACCGAGCTTTACCGCGGCGCTGAATACGTGGTCGATTTCCTGCCCAAGGTGAAGGTCGAGGTCGTCGCTGCCGACAAGGATGTGCAAAACGTGCTCGACGCAATCATCAAGGCGGCGCGTACCGGCAAGATCGGCGACGGCAAGATTTTCGTCACCGGCGTCGACCATGTGCTGCGCATCCGTACCGGCGAGACTGGCGAATCGGCAGTGTGAGCCTGGCGCAGGTTGCTACTGCGAGAACCTCGCGCTGCGGGGTTTTTTTACGCCTCTTTGCGCATGGCCGCGGCCGGCAACGCATCGACCCGCGCGTATTCCCCGCGCTTGAATAGCGCGGGATCGGCCGCAAACGCTCGCATCATGCCCATGGCATCCGCGCCCCAGAACAACTCGCCGGCGAAATCGAAGGTCGGCACGCCGTAGACCCCGCGCGCCAGCGCGCGCTCGGTATTGGCAGCGAGCTTCTGCTTAACCGCCGGGTCGGCGATCGCATCCGCAGCATTGGCGACCCCGAGCGTACGCGCCAAGGCGGCAAAGGTCGCGGGCGCGTTCACGTCTTCTCCTCTCTTCCAGATCATGTCGAAAATTGCCTCGACCGCATCTCGCGTGGCACCGGCAGCAAGCGCCAGTCGCAGCGCATGCAACGGATTGAACGGGTGGGCCGGCGGGAAGCGCATTGCGATGCCCTGTTCCTGCGCCAGCCATACGCACATGCGGTAGGTCTGGCGGCGTTTTTGCGCGATTTCGGCGGGCCCTTTGTGGCCATGCGCCTTGAGCAGGCCGGCAAACAGCACCGGCACACACTCGATTTCGAGTCCGGCAGGCAATTGTGCGAACTGCTTGAAATGCAGATACGCAAAGGGCGAAATGAAATCGAAATACCAGGTGGCGCGCATCGATTCAAAGTCCGATGGTGGTGGCGCTGACCGCCGGTGAACTCTGTTCCCAGATGGCGTTGAAGCGATTGAGCCAGGCGCGCGATTCGACCGCGTCATCCAGATAGACCGAGCCCCTGGCCTGCCCGCTGTGCGGGCGGCGCAGGCAATGGGCATCGTCGCCGATTACCAGCGAATCGTCGAGCTTGCGGATTTCCTCGTGCGTCTGGTGGATCGCGATGGCATGGCTGAACTGGCGCAACAGGCGCATCAGGCGCGGTGAAGAGCGAGTGATGATGCTCGTATCGTGTACCGCGATCATCAGTCTGCTACTGCGGTTTTTCAGAAGAAAGCTGCGCAACTGCTCCTCGCGATAAGCCGTGCCCATGCCGTAGTTGGCCAAAGTCGGGTCGAACAGTCGCAAGGTACGCCGGGTCTTGCCGATCACCTGATCCAAGGCCAGCGCGAACTCCTCCCGGGCGGTGATCAGGCGGCGTTGCGGTTGACCCTCGATGACCGCCGTTGTCGGCGGCGGCTCCGGGGGCGGCTTCCAGTTGGTGAAGTCAAGGTCAGTGTTGTCGTTACTCATGGCGTTGTTCCCGTATGCAACCATCCGTGCGTATACCAAGCATAAAGCAAACCAGTTGCCGCGCTTGCCGTTGCGGGCACCGATTCCAGGTACCGGGCGTCGGCCAGTCGGCGCAGTACGGCCGGCGCCGTCTGGATGGCCTCGCCGTTGATGTAAAGCCACTCCCCGCGATGCAGCATGCGCGTCTTTCGATCCAGCCGCACGCCCTGGCCCGCGATCGCACGGGCAAAACCGGGCTTGCCAAGCGGTGCCGCGGGCGCTACGAAAAACACATCCGCCTTGGGCTCGCTCAGGCTGGTGCCAAGAAATCCGGCCACTTCCTCGCGGCTTGGTTGCAAGCGGCCGATCAGGCGCATGGCCTGTGCCAGATAGGCATCATCGATCAACGCGCTTGCGCGCGCCGGCCGCAGATCGGGGTCGGCAAACATGCCGTCGCGCTCGACCTTGTCCGCCAGGTGCTCCAGCAGGCCGCGCGCCAGTTCCTGTGCGGAGGGCGCGCGAAAGCCGATCGACCAGGTCATGCATTCACCCAGCGCAACACCTTCATGTGCGCAGCCCGGGGGCAGATACAACATGTCGCCGGGCTCGAGCACGAATTCGCAGTCGGGCCGGAACTTGCGCAGGATCTTCAGTGGTGCACCCGCCACGAGGCTGCGCTCCTCCTGGGTCGAAATGCGCCAGCGCCGGCGTCCCCGGGCCTGCAGCAGGAACACATCGTAGGAATCGAAATGCGGGCCGACACCGCCGCCGTCACTGGCCCAGGAAATCATCAGGTCGTCCAAGCGCGCCGCCGGGATGAATGCGAAGCGCCGCAGAAACTCGTCAGCCGCGTCGTGGTGCAGGTTGACCCCTTGCACCAAAAGAGTCCACGGATGGGCCTTTTTCGCGCGCAGCTCGCGCGCGGAAAAGGGGCCATGCAGGAGCGACCAGCGCCGGCCGTCGCGTGCGACCAGGCGGCTTTCCACCGTGTCGCGCGCGGCCAGGGCGAATAATTCGGCCTTGGATACCGGCGCGTTCATGGCGGGAATCGCACGCCGGATCAGGAGCGGCTTCTTGTGCCAGAAGAGTTTGAGGAACCGATCGGGTGAATAGCCGCCCAAAAGTTGCGAAATATCGCTTGGCAATTCGTTTTTCATCTGGCTATTATAGGAACACGGAATCAGAAATTTCAGGAGTTGCCAGCCCTTTTCAATTGCACCGCGCTTGGTCAGGCCTTGTCTGATGCTTGTCGCCCACGCAGGAGTCGAGTCATGCTCAACGCAGGACAGTCCGCCCCGAAGTTCCGTCTGGCCGATGCCGACATGGCGCTGGTCGATATCGCAAAGCTGCGCGGCAAGCGCAACGTGGTGCTGTATTTTTATGACAAGGACAACCTGCCAGGCAGCACCATGGAAGCCATCGAGTTCTCCGATCTGGACGCCGACTTCCGTCGCTGCAACTGCGTCGTCCTGGGCGTTTCACCGGATGACTGGCTAAGCCATGCCGAATTCCGCGATCGCCACGGCTTGACCGTGACCCTGCTGTCCGATCCCGAATGCGAGGTCTGCCGCCAGTACGATGTGGTCCGGGTGGTAGCCCATCCGACCGTCGGCCGGCCGCACGTGTTGCGTTCCACCTTTATCATCGATCGTCTGGGCAAGGTGCGGCACGCGCTGTATGGCGTGAGCCCCAAGGGGCATGCCAGCGAAGTGCTTGACCTGGTCAAGACTCTGCCACACTGAAGCCGATCAAAGCGCCGCTCGATTGCCGGTTGATCATTTTCCAAAAACATGACAGCCTCGCCAGAGGCATGTTTTTGTCATGAATTGTGCAATTCCCGGTACTACGCGGCTCGGCCAACAGCGGGGCGCCGCAGTACAACGGGCTGCAGAAGCGGTTTGTGCTTTCTACGAACTATTCAAGCTTTCCTTCATCCAACCCGGAAAATTTGCGCATGAACATCGGCCTCGACTCGGTGGTCTCGATTTCCTACACACTGTTCGACGCCCAGGGCGAACTTGTCGAACAGACCGAACAACCGATCGCCTATCTGCACGGCGGCTACGGCAACATCTTCCCCTTGGTCGAGCAGACCCTGCAGGGCAAGGCGCCGGGTGACCGCGCCAGCGTCAAGCTCGAACCGGAAGATGCCTTCGGCGACTACGACGAGCAGCTTTTGCGCGTCGAGGCACGCGACCTGTTCCCCGAGGTGCTCGATATCGGCATGCAGTTCGAGGGCATTCCCGGCGAACCTGTCGACGCCGACACCGACATCTTCACCGTCACCGACATCGCCGACGGCAAGGTGGTGCTCGACGCCAACCATCCCTTGGCCGGCATGGCGCTGGTGTTCGAATGCAAGGTGATGGAAGTGCGCGCGGCGACGCCTGAGGAAGTGACGCATCGGCATGTGCATGGGGCCGGGGGCCACCAGCACTGACCGTAGCGGTTTTTCAGGCAGGCCGACCCGGCTGCGTCTCAAGGGCTGCGTCTCAAGGGCTGCGTCTCAAGGGCTGCGTCTCAAGGGCTGCGCACAAAGCGCCGCGCATTGAAGCGAAACAGCGCCGGGTGCTGCGGGTCGATGCTCACTTTGATCCAGCCCAGGCCGGGCGAGCCAAAGGTTTCGACCCGTGTCACGTTGGAAAGCGTGTTGCCGGAAGCGTCTTTGAGCGGCTGGTCGATGCGGTATGAATGGGTGTCGCCGTGCACCAGCACCACCGGCCCACCGAAGGCGCGGGCTTCGCGTGCCAGCTGCGCCTTGAACTCGGCGTAGCCGTCGCGAAAGCCTGGGCGCGTGCCCGATTTGCGCGCTTCATCACCCTCGAAATCCGGATTGGCCTGGATCACCAGCATGACCGCGCGCAGCCTGGCAGCGCGCGCATGTGCAAAGGCTATTTCCAGCCATGCAGTATTGGCCGCGAGACGCGCGTGAAACTCGCGGTTGTCGCCGCGATTCTTCCAGTTGTTGTTGCTGCCCGGAATATTGAGCCCGACCAGCAATACTTCCTCGAAAACCCAGCGCACGTTCTCGCGCCAGGCCGCGAATTGCGGCTGCAGATCGCCCTGGCGGGTAAGCCTGATGCGGCGACGCCCGAGACTCTCTGCGCCGGCGGCGAATAGTTCGCGCAACTTTGACAGGCGCTCCTCGGGATCGAAGCCGCCGTTGCTGGCGCGGTGGCAATCGGTCCAATCGTTGTCGCCGGGGATCAGGATGAACGGGTGGCGTGACCCGTCGAAATCGTCACGCCGCGCCTTGAGGCGGTCGTCGTCGCAGCGTTCGCTGCCGGACTTGATGTCGCCGTCGTGCACCACGAAGGCGATCGAGTCGTCGTTGGAGATCTCCTGCAGAATCGTGTGCATCATCTCGATCTCGCCGTCGCTGTAGGGCATGTCGCCGATCAGGGCGAAGTGGCCGGCATGGGCGGGTGGGCATGCTGCCAGAAGCAGCGCCAGGCAGAGCGCGCGGGCCGGTTCGCACAGCAAGCGGAGCAGGGCCTTCACGCCGCGCCTGCGTCGGCCAAGCCCTTGAGCTCGTACAACAGGTCGAGCGCGTCGCGCGGTGTCAGTTCATCCGGCTTGATTCCAGCCATGCGCGCCAGTGCCGGATGCACTTGCGGTTCGGGTTCCGGCGTGACATGCGCTTGCGCGCTGGCGTTGAAGAGATCGAGTTGCGGGCGCGTCATGCGTGCCGCCTGTTCTTCCAGATCGGCCAGGTGCCGGCGCGCCGCGCGGATCACCGGCGTGGGCACACCGGCCAGTTGTGCCACCTGCAGGCCGTAGCTCTGGCTGGCCGGCCCTTCGCGTACCGAGTGCAGAAACACCACGCCGCCATCATGTTCGGCGGCCGACAAGTGCACATTGGCAGCTTGCGGATACTCGCCGTCGAGCTGGGTCAGCTCGAAATAATGCGTGGCAAACAGGGTCAGGCTGCGGTTGGTCTCGATCAGGCGGCGCGCGATGGCCCAGGCTAGCGCCAGGCCGTCGAAGGTGGAAGTACCGCGCCCGACTTCGTCCATCAGCACCAGGCTCAGCGGCGTGGCGCTGTTGAGAATGGCCGCCGATTCGGTCATCTCGACCATGAAGGTCGAACGGCCCTGCGCCAGATCGTCGGCGGCGCCGATGCGCGTGAAGATGCGGTCGATCGGGCCGAAGCGCGCCGCGCGCGCCGGCACGAAGCTGCCGGCATACGCCAGCAAGGTCAGAAGAGCGGTCTGGCGCATGAAGGTCGATTTGCCGCCCATGTTGGGGCCGGTGATCAGGAGCAGGCTGCGCTGCGGGTCGAGCCGGCAATCGTTGGGCACGAAGTCGGCTACCTGCTGCGCCACCACCGGATGGCAGCCGGCCTCGATTGCAAGCCCGGGCGCATCGTCTAACAGCGGGGCGTTCCAGCCCAGCACATAGGCACGCTCGGCCAGGCATGCCAGCGCGTCGGTCTGGGCGGTGGCACGCGCGGCGCGCTGCAGGGCAGCTACATATGGCTGCAAGTCATCGAGCAGCTTTTCGTAAAGCGCTTTTTCGCGCGACAACGCACGGCTTTCCGCCGACAGGGCACGATCCTCGAAGCTCTTGAGTTCCGGCGTGATGTAGCGCTCCGCGTTTTTCAGTGTCTGGCGGCGCCGGTAGTCGTCGGGAATCTTGTGGCCGTGGCTGTTGGTCACCTCGATGTAATAGCCGTGCACGCGGTTGTATTCAACCCGCAGGTTGGGAATGCCGGTGCGTTCGCGCTCGCGCGCCTCCAGCGCCACCAGGAATTCGCCGGCATTGGTGGTGAGCGCACGCAGTTCGTCTAGTTCGTGGTCGAATCCGCCGGCGATCACGCCACCATCGATCAGGCGCGCGGCCGGCTCGGCATGCACGGCCGCCTGAAGCAGGGCGGCTAGCCCGGGCGGAACGGCGAGGCCGTGGGCCAGCTCGGCGAACAGGCCGGCTTGCGGCAGGCAAGTACCAATCACCGGCAGTGCCGTCAGCGATTCGCGCAAGCCCGCCAGTTCGCGCGGGCGTACCGAGCGCAGCGCGACCCGCGTGGCAATGCGCTCGATGTCGGATACCGCGCGCAACATTTCGCGCGGCTTGTCGAAGCCGCGGCCGCTGTCCAGCAGTGCGGCGATCGCCAGATGGCGTGCCTGCGCCACGCGCCGATCGCGCCGCGGATGGTGCAGCCAGCGTGCCAGCATGCGGCTGCCCATCGAGGTGATGCAGCTGTCGAGTGTGGCGAAGAGCGTGGGGGAGGGCGCGCCGCGCAGCGTTTCGGTGATCTCCAGGTTGCGCCGCGTGACCGCATCGAGCGTCAGGTATTCGTCGCCGCTCTCGACGGCGATGCCCTGCACATGCGTGAGCGCCTGGCCCTGCGTGGCTTGCGCATAGCGCAGCAGCGCGCCGGCGGCGCCCAGGGCCAGGCCGAGGCCGGCGCAGCCGAAGCCGTCGAGTGTCGCCACCTTGAAATGGTCCTGCAACAGCTTGGTGCCGGCGCGCAGATCGAAATTCCAGGCGTTTTGCAGCGTACGCGCCACCCCCTCGGGCAGGCCGGCGCCGAGGCTGAAGCTGGCGCCATCGGGCAGCACGATTTCGGCCGGGCGCAGGCGTTCGAGATCATGCGCCAGTCTGGCCGGGGCGATCTCGGCTACGGTCAGCTCGCCAGTAGCGATGTTGAGCCAGGCCAGCCCGTACGAACGCACCTGGGCGCCGATACCGACCTTGTCTGGCAGCAGCGCCAGCAACAGGGCGTCGGCCTTTTCCGGCAGCAGGGCCTGGTCGGTGATGGTGCCCGGCGTGACCACCCGCACCACCTTGCGCTCGACCGGTCCCTTGGAGGTGGCGGGGTCGCCGATCTGCTCGCAGATCGCCACCGATTCGCCCAGCTTGACCAGGCGCGCCAGGTATTGCTCGAGCGCATGCACCGGCACACCTGCCATCTTGACCGGCTGGCCAGCGGACGCGCCGCGCGTGGTAAGCGTGATGCCCAGGAGGCGCGCTGCCTTCTCCGCATCGGCGTAGAACAGCTCGTAGAAGTCACCCATGCGGTAGAACATCAGGGTCGCCGGATGGTCCGCCTTGAGCGCCAGGTACTGGCGCATCATCGGGGTATGGTTGCTGATTGCGGGGTCGTTCAAGCTCTTCTCGTCTTTGGCAAAACTGCGGGCAACCACTTGTAAAGATGGCGCTTATTTCACATTTCGGTCTCTGCTGGATGACTGGATTCGACCAGTCTTGTCCAGCCTTGTCAGTCGGTTTGGTGGAGGTGGCGGTATAGGTCTACGCTGCAATCGCAATGAAGAAACCGCCACCAATGCTCACCCCCCCGCATTGTCGCCGACCTGCGTTCGGGAGACGACTGCGCCGATCCCGATTACCCGGGATTGCGGGTACGCCGCACCAATGCCGCACGGGTGTTTTTCTACCGCGACCGGGCCAGTGATGGCGCACTGCGCGAGATCAAGCTCGGCCAGTTCGGTCCCATGACCCTGGCGGAAGCCAGGAAGGCTTTGGGAAGGCTCAAGCTCGAACGCGAAAGTGGCGTCGATCCGCAGTTGCAGAAGCAGCAGGTACGCTCAGAAGCGCGGCGAAAGCGCGAAGCCGAGAAACTGTCGAGCTATACGGTCGAGAAACTGGTTGAGGATTTCGTAGCAGAGAAACTGAGCAAACAGAAGCGTGGCGCGGAGGGCGCGCGACTGTTGCGACGCGACATTCTTCCAAAACTCCGGGATCGCGCTGCCGCCGGATTAACACGGCGCGAACTGCAGGATGAAGTCATCCGACCCATGTTGAAACGTGCGCCG
>ENA-ORBV01000484-ORBV01000484.1-microbial-mat-metagenome-genome-assembly--contig:-NODE-484-length-91105-cov-9.213055_pt1 | contig 91105 bp, 87 predicted proteins | sample MGYA00237777_ERZ505514 | MGnify/ENA primary metagenome ERZ505514 (study PRJEB26160, sample SAMN06269048) | microbial mat metagenome | isolation source: Oligotrophic lake microbial mat | place...
CACCTCTCTATTCGTCGGCAGCGTCAGATGTGTATAAGAGACAGAAACTGCTCATCGAGCGTGACGCCGGCGGCGAGCCCAGCGGCCGGCTGTTCGAGAATACCTTCCAGCCGCTCGCCGAATTCACGCTGTTTCGCCCCGCCCCGCACTTTACCGCAGATGACCGCCTGCGCACGCTCGAGGCCTCGATGCGCGCCTATAACGCCTGCGGCACCACCGGCGTGTTCGAAGGCCACGGTGCCGCGGGCGAGGTGATCGATGCCTGGCGGCGCGTGCGCGACGCCGGCCGCGCCACGCTGCGCGGCCATCTTGTGCTGAGTCCCGGATTCAGCGGGGCCGACGTTGCCGACGTGGCGCGCTGGGTCGCGCGTGAGGCGCCGCGCTTGCGCCGCAAGTCGGCGGGCGGCGCGGCCGGCGACGATGACTGGTTGCATCTTGAGGGCATGTTTGCCGAGGCGCAGACCGACCCGGAGGAGACGCGCCTGCGCGCCCGCTGCGCCCCGCAGACCGGCTGGGCGGGGTTCAACTACGACGCCGGCCTACCGCCGCAACCGCTGCGCGCCCTGTTGCACGCGGCGGCGCGCGAAGGCCTGCGCGTGTGCGCGATCCAGAGCGCGATGGCCGACCTGTTTATCGATATTGCGCGTGAGACCCCTATTGACGGGCTGCGCTGGGTCATCGCCCATCCCGCCACGCTCGACGCGCGCCAGATCGCCGGCATCGCGCATAACGGCATCGGCGTCACCGTGCTGACCAACGCCTACATCTGGCGCAGCGCGAGTGCGGTTCTCGCACGCGTCGGCGCGGCGCGTGAAAACGAGATCTGCCCCATCGCCTCCTTGCTCGGTGCCGGGGTGCCGGTCGCGCTGGCGACCGACAACGTGCCCGTTTCGCTGTGGCCGTGCGTCTGGCAGGCGACCGAGCGCGTCGACCGCGCCAGCGGAAGGGTGATCGCCGCCGGCCAGCGTATCGAGCGCGAAACCGCGTTGCGCTGCGCGACGCTGAACGGCGCCTGGCTGTGCGGCGACGAGGCGCGCCGCGGTACGCTTGAGCCGGGAAAACTGGCCGACATGATCGTGCTGGCGGGCAACCCGCTGAGCGTGCCCGCAGAACGCCTGTCCGAGCTGGTGCCGGACATTACCATCGTCGGCGGACAGGACGTCTGGACCGCCGCGGCGAGCGCGTAACTCGGGGTCAGCGAACGGGCGCCTCGATGGTCGCCTCGATGGTCGCCTCAACGGTCGCCTCGGCCAGCGACACTTCGCGCAGGCCTTCGTGGTAGCGCTGCACCAGTGCGACATAGCCCTTGGCTTGGCTGAAGTTCTTTTCGCGCATCGGCGGCACGTCGCCGACCACCACGCCGGGCACGCCCATCACCATCTTGCGCGGCCGAATCTGCGACCGCGGCGCGACCACCGCGCCGGCGGCGATGGTGCACCAGTCGCCGATGACCGAGCCGTCCAGTATCGTTGCATTGATTGCGACCAGTACATGCTCGCCGAGCGTGGTGCCGTGCAGCGTTGCGGCATGGCCGATGTGCGAATACGGTCCGAGGACCGTGTTGCCGTGGATGACGCAGTTGTCCTGGATGTTCGAGCCGTCGGCGATGCGGATCCGGTTCATGTCCGCACGGATGGTGACGTTGGGCCCGATCCAGCAGCGGGTGCCGATGGTGACCTCGCCGATGGTGACCTCGCCGATGATGACTGCGGTCGGATGAATGTAGGAGCCCGCGCTTATGCTCGGCCGTTTGCCCTCGAATTCGTAGATCGGCATGACTACTCCCGTGGTTTGCGTGCGTGTTCACGACCGGACTGATCGCAGGCGACACCAGGCTTGAACCTGCGCGATTGCGGCGTGCCGCAGACCCGGCGCGCGGGGGGGGGCACGCGGCGGCGTTCAATCAGGGCTTCGGCTGCGGCCGGCGCGCGGTGATGCGCAATACGGCGTCGTCGGGCGCGTCGAGGTCGGGTTTGGCGCGCTTCGCGCGCAGCGAGGCGATGCGCCGGTCGAGTTTGTCAACGGCCTCGCTCATGCCGCGCGCCGCGAGCGTGTTGCGCAGGGCCAGCATGGCGTCGATTGGGCCGGATTCGGCGGCGCCTTGCCCCGGCCCGGGCGCCGCCGCGACGCGTTGTTCTTGTTCGCGTGCGCGCGCCTGCGCGGCGCGCAACTCGAGGATGCGCTTGTCCAGTCGTTCGACCGAGGCGCTGAGGCCGCGTGCGGCGAGCGTTGCGCGCACGGCCTCAAAATCTTCGATCTGAAAGTCGAGCGGCTGGGGGCGTTGCCGCCGTTGTTGCTGTTGCTGCAACTGCTGCACCGCAAATGGTGGTGGCGTGCCCGCCGCAGCGGCCTGCGCCGCAAGCGCCTGCAGGTTGCGGCCCTCGGCGGCGGTGACCGAGCGCATCACCTCGCCCCAGTAGGCCTGCGGCAGCGCGGCAGCCGCCGCGTAGGTTTTGCCGTCGGCGACGGCGCGGGCGATGCCCGGACGCCGGTACTTGAACGCCCACTCCAGCGCGCCGTCGCCGTTCTCGTTTTTGATGCCGGTGTCGGCGCCTTTGGCGAGCAGTTGCTGCGCCAGTTTTTCGTGACCCTCGAATGCCGCCATCATCAGCGGCGTCGAGCCGTTGGTGCTGCGTGCGTTGATGTCGGCACCGCGCTCGAGCAGATGGGCGACGACGTGTTCGTGTCCGGCGAACACCGCGTAGTGCAGCGCCGTCCACTTCAGCGGCTCACGGTTGAGGCGTGCGCCGTTGGCAAGCAGCCACTGCACCGCATCAAGCTGTCCGCGCCAGGCGGCGTGCATCAGCGCCGTTTCATCGGCGGCGTTGGTCTTGTTCGGGTTGGCGCCACGCGCGACAAACAAGGCCATAAGGGGGATGTTGCCGGTCGATGCGCCGATCATCAGGCCGGTGCCGATACGATCGGCGACGAAATCAGGGCTGAGCCCGGCGTCCAGCCATTCACGCGCCGCGGCGATGTCGCCGATTTCCATGCGCGTACCGAAGCGCGCCGCATCGGGCAGGCCGCCCGAGCCGAATCCGAACAATTGCGCCTGCGCCGGCGCCATCCAGAGCGCCGCGGCGCAAAGCCACAGTGCCAGCAGGCACCGCGCGGCCCTTCCGGCCGTGTGTGGCGATCGCATCGTGTGCACAATTACACCCTTATGCGGCGGCTATTTTTTCGCCGCCGGTGATTTTTTCTCGTCCCCGGGACGCGGCGGCGCGCTGATCACCTCGATGCTGATCTGGTTGCTCGAAATGTAATACGGCACATGCTGGTGGTCGGCAAACAAGAGGCGCAGCGTGTGCTTGCCCGCCGGCAGGTCGAGCACGGTTTCGGATTCGCCACCGCCAAAGTGCTTGTAGCGCTGGTTCCTGTATTCGCCCGGCTTGTCGAAGGGAATGGGCGCGCGGATGTCCGCCGGCATCGGCGTGTCGATGAGGATGTGGTGGTGCCCGGTACCCTCCTGGGCGCCGGCCTTGACCGGCGAGATGCCCATGCCCGACACGGCGAAGGCGACGCGGAACGGCGACTTCACCTTGTCGCCATCCTTGATGTTGACGAAATAGGCGACTTTCTCGCCCGGCTTGAACGGACGCGTGCGATCGAGCGCGGAGGTGCTGCCGATGACCGATTCGGTGGCGGCCGATGCCGCCGGTGTGGTCGCCGTCGGTGCTGCGGCCTTGGCCGCCGGTTGGGCGGCGGCGTGGCCGGCCAGGACGGCGAGGCCGAGGCTGATAGCGATGCAAAAATTCTGCTGGTGCATGATGGTGCGCCTCCGATGATTTTGTAGTGTGTTGCACGTCCGCTGCCGCAATGATTTTACCGTGGCGGCGCCGCGCCGGTTATCCGCCTTGTTCGCGCTGGCGCATGGCGAGGCATTGCGCCAGTGCGCGCTCCTCTTCGCCAAAGCCGACGGCGGCGGCGTTGCGCGCCGGGTCGCCGCGGAAATGGCGGCGAAAGGCGCTGATCGCCGCCGGCAAATCGCCGGTGTCATAGCCTATGGCCTGCAGCAGCAAGGCGTCCTCGGCAGCGCCTGGCGCCTGGCCCGGCCCGCTGGAAGACGAATAGGGCGGCTCGCACCACAGGCCGAAACCGGCCGCAGCGAGGCGCCGCCACGGGAAAAAATGGCTGGGATCGACCTTGCGCCCGGGCGCGATGTCGCCGTGGCCGATGACGTTGGCCGCCGGGATGCGGTAGCGCGTGCGCAAGTCGGTCAGCAAGGCGATGAGGGTGCTGATTTGCGCCTCGGCAAAGGCTTCGTCGCCGGTGTTGTCGAGCTCGATGCCGATGGAGGCCGAATTCATGTCGCTGACGCCACCCCAGTTCGAGGCGCCGGCGTGCCAGGCACGCATGCGCTCATCGACCAGTTGGAAGATGCGGCCGTCACGGCCGATCAGGTAGTGGGCGCTTACCGCCAGCGCCGGATTGGTGAGTGTGGCAATGGCGCGCGCCGCGGTGCCGTTGCTGGTGTGATGCAGCACGACAAAATTCGGCCGGCGTTGGCCAAAGCCGGGCGAGGGTATCCATTCGGACGGCAGGCTGGTGCGCAGCGGCGACTGGGCGCAGGCGCCGAGCATTACCGCGAGCAGCAGCAGTGAGCAGCGACTGCGCATAGTCCGCAAAGCCACGCCTGGTGCGGGTTTCAAGGCGATCGCGCCTTACTTTGCGCCCTTTGCCGCAGCCAGTTCCTTTTCCAGTTGCTCGATGCGGTTTTGCATTGCCGTGAGGCGCGAACTGAACAGGCCGACATTGAAGAAAGTCACATTCTCGGCCGGCGCATCGAGGGTGTTGCCATAGCCCAGCCAGGACGAGTCATAGACCTTGACGTTCTTGAAGCCCAGTTGCTGCAGCACGCCTGCGGTCTCCGAGGCGCGTGCGCCGCTCTGGCAATAGACGATGGTTTCCTTTTCCGGGTCGAGTTTGGAATACAGCGCCTTTAGCGCCGACACCGGCTTGAGCGACATGCCGGCATTGCTCGATATCTGCTTGCGCGCCAGCTTGGTCGCCGTTTCCGGATCGATCCAGTTCTGCTCATACGGAATATTGAGCGCGCCGGGGATGTGCCCGCCACGAATGGCGCGGATGTCCTCGCCGGAAAATTCCCTGGTTGTTCGCACGTCGAGTATCTGCACGCCGGGCGCGGCGAGTTTCGCAATCATGTCGCGCGTATTGATGCTGACCTTGCCGGCCTTGTCGTGCACGAGTTTCAGCGCGATCGCCTTGCCGGCGGCAGGGCCTTGGGCAAGCGAACGTCCCGCACCGCCCCAGTCTTCCGCGCCCTCGTGATAGACGCGAACGTTCTGCGCGCCGAAGTATTGCAGCGTGTACTGGCCGAAATAGGCCTGCCAGCCGCCGCGGCTGCCATAGACGACGACCTCGCGCGCCGGGTCGATGCCGGCGGCGCCCAGCAGCTTTTCGATCTGCGCCGTGGCGATGAAGTCTTCGGTGTTGGCGTCGCGCAGCACCGCCGGCGCGTCACCGATGCTGAGCGCGCCGGGGATGTGGCCCCGGGCAAAGGCCTCGGCCGGGCGCACGTCCCAGACCAGGGCGTTGCGCGCCATCGCCTCGGCCACGCCGCCAGCGTCAATGATGACGCCTTGGGCGGCCGCGAGCGGCGCCCAGAGCAGGGCGGGGACAATCGCGATAAGGTGTTTCAGTGTCTTCAGTTTCATCGGGCCTCCAGCGGGGTGGGGGCAGCCCCTTGCCGCATGGGAATGCGCGGCGGGCGTGCCCAAGCGGCGACATTCTGGCATATTCCATCCTCGCGCTCCCCGCGCGACAGCAGGCCAAGGTTTGCGCCGTCCTTCACGGCGTTTTATCCCGGAGATTTCATGAGCAAGCCCACCGCAGAGGACATTCTTTCGACCGCGCGCCGCACCGGCTGGGCGATCAGCGCCGAGCGCGCGCAGCAAATCGCCGCCACCGCCGGGCCCACTGTCGAAAAATTCGCCGAGGCGCGCAAGCACCTCACCTTCGATCACGACACGCTGGGTCTGCAGGCGGCGCGCGAACTGACCAAGGCGGGTGTCTGACATGGGGAACATGGACGACATGCTCAATCTGTCGCTGGGCGAAGCGGCAAAAGCCATACGCGACAGGAAAGTCTCCTCGGTCGAGCTGACCACCGCCGCCATCGCCAAGGCGCGGCGCCTCAACCCGCACTACAACGCCTTCGTGCGCATCGACGAGGAAAAGGCGCTCGCCAATGCCCGCGCCTGCGACGCCGAACTGGCGGCCGGCAAGCTGCGCGGCCCGATTCACGGCGTGCCCCTCGCGCACAAGGACATGTATTACCGCAAGGGCGAGATATCGACCTGCGGCTCGAAAATCCGCGCCGACTGGGTCGCCCCGGTCACCGCTGCGGCGCTCGAACGCCTTGACGCCGCCGGCCAGGTGCAGATCGGCACGCTCAACATGACCGAATTCGCCTACGGCCCGACCGGCCAGAACGCCTTTCTCGGCGACGCGCGCAATCCGTGGAACGCCGACTACATCACCGGCGGTTCGTCGGCCGGTTCGGCGGTGTCGGTCGCTTCGCGCACGGTGTTCGGCGCGCTCGGCTCGGACACCGCCGGTTCGGTGCGCCTGCCCGCGGCTATTTGCGGCCTTGCCGGCATGAAGACCACGTTCGGCCGCGTGTCACGCTACGGCGCCATGCCGCTGTCGGGCACGCTCGACACTGTCGGGCCATTGACGCGCACTGTCGCCGACAATGCGCTGCTGCTTAACATCCTTGCCGGGCAGGACCTGCGCGACCCGCACACCACGGCCGACGCGGTGCCCGAGTACACCGCCGCCATCGGCCAGTCCGTCAAGGGCTTGCGTATCGGCCGGCCGATCGGCTACTTCGATGAAAAGCTCGAACCCGAGGTGATCGCCGTGATGGACGCGGTCTATGCCGCCTATCGCCAGCTCGGCTGCGAGGTCATCGACGTGAAAATGCCCGACCTCGATGTCGTCAACGCCGCCGGCATGCTGGTGACCTGGGGCGATGTCGTCGCCATTCACGGCGAATGGATGAAGACGCGCGCCGCCGACTACACGCCGCAGACGCGCGGCCGCATCGAGGTCACGCTGGGCGTGTCGGCGCAGGATTACGGCGACGCGCTGCGCTTTCGCGGCCCGGCGCTGCTCGAGTTCGCGCAAAAGGTGTTCGGCAAGTGCGAGGTGCTCGTCGCGCCGGTGCTGTCGTACCCGGTGCCGATGCTGTCGGAGGTCGATGTCTCGGGTGGCCCCAATACCATGCGCATCCTCAATGAAATCACCCGGCTGATGCGGCCGGTCAACTACCTCGGCCTGCCGGCGCTGTCGGTGCCGGGCGGCTTTACGAGTAACGGCCTGCCCTGCGGCTTTCAGGTCATCGGCCGGCCTTTCGCCGAGCCGCTGCTTTATCGCGTGGGGGCGGCGTATGAAAAAGAAAGCGGCCTTTTGGCGCGTTCACCAGAGCTGGTTGCATAAATCGAGGAGGTGTGATGCTTAAACTTTATAAATCCGGCAATTCGATCTGCACGCAAAAGGTCATGATCACGCTGCGCGAAAAAGGCCTCACGCCGGAAACGCAGAACCTCAACCTATTTGCCAACGAGCAGTACGATCCGGCCTACCTGAAAATCAATCCCAAAGGCGTGGTGCCGACGCTGGTCGATGACGGGCGCATCATCATCGAGTCGACGCTGATTTGCGAATACCTCGAGGAGGCCTATCCCGAGCCGCGCCTCGTGCCCGCAGACCCCTGGCTCAAGGCGCAGATGCGCCTGTGGAGCAAGGCCATCGACGAGGGTATTTTCGAGGCGACGCGCGAGCTCAGTTTTTCGGCCATGTTTCGCGAAAAGATGCGCGCCATGTCGGAGGAGCAGCGCGAGATGCGCTTTCGCAACGTCGGTGATCCGCAAAAGGGCGCGCGTTTTAAGTCCACCTACGAGCACGGCGTCGCTTCGCCCTACGTCTTCCAGGCCGTCGCGTCGTATGAAAAGCTGTTCAAGAACATGGAGGCCGCTCTCGGTGACGAGGCGCCGCAAGGGCCAGGCGGTCCGTGGGTGCTGGGCCGGGAGATGTCGCTTGGCGACATCAACCTCATGCCTTTTGTGGCGCGCCTCAACTACCTCAACCTGCTCGATCTGTGGACCGCCGACAGGCCGCATGTCATTGCCTGGTGGCGGCGTGTGCAGGAGGTGCCGAGCTTTCGCGCCGCCATTCTGGAGCAGACCAGCGAAGCGGACGCCGACAACATGAAGACCTTCGGCAGCAAGATCAGGGACGCGGTGGGCGCAAGGCGCAGCGAATACCTGGTGAGCCTGGGAGCCTGAGCTCAGTCAGAGGGTGGCGCGGCGGGGGCCGGTTGGCCGCATAAGCCCGCCCGCCGCAAGCAACGTATTTCGATGCATCGATACACCAAGGGAGGAAACCCGCAATGAAGCAACAAGGCAGAACCGCAATCATCACCGGCGCCGGCTGGGGCATCGGCAAGGCCATGGCCATGCGTCTGGCGCAGGATGGCGCCAACATCGTCATCGCCGACATCAAGAACCACGAGGCTTCGGCCGCCGACATCGCCGCGAAAACCGGCGCGAAGACGCTGGCGCTGCAAATCGACGTGTCGAAACAGGAGGACACCGAGCGTATGGCCGCCGAAACGCTCAAGGCTTTCGGCTCGATCGATGTGCTCGTCAACAACGCGGCGATATTCTCGACGCTGGTGATGCGGCCCTTCGAGCAGATACCGGTCGACGAATGGCAGCGCCTGATGGCCGTCAACATCATGGGCGTCGGCCTGTGCTGCCGCGCCGTGTCGCCGACCATGCGGGCGCAAAAGCGCGGGCGCATCATCAACCTCGCCTCGGGTGCGCCGTTGAAGGGCATACCGCTCTTTTTGCATTACATCGCCAGCAAGGGCGCGGTGATTGCGATGACGCGCGGACTCGCGCGCGAACTGGGCAAGGACAATATCACCGTCAATGCGCTCGCGCCCGGTTTCACGCTGTCCGAGGGCGTGCTCGAAACCTCCAACCACGTCGAGGTCGGCCGCGACATGGCGATCAAGACGCGTTCGATCCCGCGCGATGAAACCCCGGACGACCTCGTTGGTGCGGTGAGCTTTCTTGCGAGCGATGACGCCGCCTTCATGACCGGCCAGACGATGGTGGTGGACGGCGGTTCGGCAATGGTGTGAATGCTGCCCTATCGGCTGGAAAGCCCCGCCTGGCGTGGCTTTCCAGCCGATTTGCGCGCGACCGGGGTCGCGCTCAGGCGTCGTCGCCGTAGCGCTTGACGAACTCCGCCGGGGGCAGCGGCGGGCCCTTGTAGTCGCCCTGCATGGCGTCGCAGCCGGCTTGCTTGAGCATCGCGGCGACACTGTCGTTTGGCACGCCAAAAGCGATCACCGTCATGTTCTGCTGATGCGCCAGCGCCACCAGCGATTGCGCCACCCGCGAGCGGGCCTGATGGTGGGCGTCCGGGGAAGCGGCATCCTTGCACTCGGTGGCAGCGTCATCTGCGGCGTCGGCGTCGGTATCGCCAAGGCCGGACAAGTCGATCTTGAATTCGGTGAAGGGCATCGCCGCCAGCCAGAACAGCGAGGCCATGCTCGCCGCCGGATCGTCGATGGAAAACTTGATGCCCAGCTTGACCAGTTGGGCGAAGGTCTCGCGCGCCACCGGCTCGGTCTTGAGCGAGGCGACTTCCACCAGTTCGATGATCAACCGTGTCGAGCCGACATTCCAGGTGCGCAGCGCGCGTTCGACAATCTCCGGCAGCGCCGTTTCGAGCAGCGCGCGCGCCGGCAGGTTGATGGCGATGCGCACATCGATACCGGCGCTGTAGCGGAACTCCGAGCGGTTGCGCAGCGCGCGGTTGAGCATGGAGGACACCAGTTCGGCGACCACGCCCGCCGCCTCGGCTGCGGCGAAGGCGTCGATCGCCAGCACGATGTCGCGGGTGCCGGCCGGCCAGCGCAACTGCGTCTCTATGCCCATGATCTGGCCCAGCCCGAGGTCGTACTGCGGCTGGAACACCATCTCGAGCGCGTCTTCGGCCACAGCCACGCGCAAGCGGTTTTCGAACAGCAGGCGCTCGCCGTCGCGGTTTCTCAAGTCATCGGCACACAGCACGATGCGCGCCGGCAGGTCGCGCGCGGCAACACAGGCGCTCTTTGCGCGTTGCAACAGGGTTTGGGCGTCATTGCCGTGATCGGGAAAGAGCGCGATGCCGATAGCCGGGCGGGCGTAGATTTCGTCGTCGCCGAACCACAGCGGCGTGGTCAGGCCGCGCAGCATTTTCTCTGCGGCGAGCAGGCAAAGCTCGGCGGTGGCCACTGCCGGCAGCACGCAGGCGAGTTCGTCGCGGGCCATGTCGCCGACAAGGTCGTCCTCGCGCAGCACTTCGCTGCGCAGGGCCGCGCCAAGGCGCGTGCGTGCCGCGTCGCCGGCGTGATAACCCCAAACGCCATCGACACGCGCGACCACGCCAAGGTCAACCAGCAGCACGGCGAGTTTTCCACCATCGTCGCGGCGCGCTTCGATATGCTGGCGCAGGCTTTCGATGAACGGCGCAGCCGTGTCGGCGCTCACAGGTAGAGTTCCCGCGGGTCTATCTTGACCGCGTCATCCTCCAGCGTGCGCACGATGCGGTAGGGCTCGGTCGCCGTGGCCTTGAATTCCTTCATCAGGTCAAGGATGCGGTGCGGGTGTATCGGATTGCCCTTGGCGTCCTGTACCACCATCACGCGCGGTTGCAGCCGGCGAACGGTGTTTTGCGTGATGACCACGCCGACCTCACCGCTGTTCAGCTCGACGATGCTGCCCACCGGATAGACGCCTATGCACTGGATGAACTGCTCGACGAGGGCCGGATGGAACAAGGTGCCGCGGCCCTTGAAAATGGCGCTGAGCGCGTTGGCCGGCGACATGTGCTCGCCGTGCGGTGGCGGTGCCGTGAGCGAATCGTAGGTATCGACGATGCCGGCGATGAGCCCGTGCAGCGGAATGGCCCCGCCACGCAGGCCGCGCGGATAGCCGGTGCCGTCAAAGCGCTCGTGGTGCATCGAGGCGAGCGCCGGCAATTCCGGGTGGATGCCGGTGGTGGCGCTGAGGATTTCAACCGAGTGGTTGACGTGCGCCTTGTACTCTTCGATTTGCGCGGCGTTGATCGGGCCGTGCAGCGCGAGCTCGGTCGGCAGCTTGAGCTTACCCACGTCCTGCAGCATGCCGAGGGTGCCGAGCAGCTCGAGGCCCTCGCGCGGCAGTTGCAGGAAGCGCCCGAAGGTGGTCATCATCACCGAGATGCCGAGGGCCCGGCTCAGCATCTCGTCCGACTGCTGGCGGATGCGCGTCAAGAGCGCGATGGCGTCCGGGTTGCGCACCACGCTGTCGGTGATCTGCACCACGGCTTCCTTGGTGCGCGGGCTGTCGACCGCGCCGTGGATCTGCACCGTGCGGCTGAAATCCTGGACCATGGCCGCGGACTGGGTGATCGCGGTCTTGGCGCGCGGCAGCTCGACCTCGACGCTGGCCGCCTCCTTGTACACCGTGGTGCCGCGCACCTTGGCGATTTCCTCGGGGGAGGAGGGGCGGTTGGACGACTCGGCTTTTTCCGGATCGACGAAAACGACCTTGCAGAATTTTTTCAGCGCGTCGAGCTGCTTGTCCGAGTTGAGCACGAAGCCCTGGAACATGAACGGCGTCTCGGTCCATGGCCGGTCGAGTTTCGACACGAACATGCCGAAGCTGAGGTCCTCGACGGAGATTTCTTTGAGAGGCATTGCTGCGGGCTGAAATTGGTTTTGTATAGAGGAGGGATTGTCGCCGCTAAGTGCACTTTGGGCAAATTTCAGCGTGCAATTGTCCCGCCGGTGCTGCGTTTTCCCGCTTTGTCATGCGGCAATGCGCCTGAAATGCCCGCTTGACAAGGGTTTGGGCCGCGCGCGGCAAAGCCCTTACGCTTGACAATGACATTTTTACGGCTTTTTTTCGGTACCGTCCTGCCCTACCGCACTGCGGTGCGCGACGAGCCGGCTTTTGTCGCCTTCATGGACCGGGCGGGCAACGCAGCGCAGACCGAGCGCCAGACCGGGCAGCAACTGAGGGCGGTGGCTGGAAAAGTCCGCCTGGCGAGGCTCTCCGGGGGGATGGTGATGGCGGTGGAGTCATTCTGCGGTGGTATCAGTCCCCTGAAACCTGCATCACCAGATCGTCGTGATGTCCTTGAGCTTGCGCAACCTGCTGTCGGCGGTGACCAGCACCGCCTGATGCAGTTGCGCGGTAGCCGCAATCAGCCGGTCGGCCGGATCGCCGTGCGCGAACGCATCCGCTTGCGACAGCACGGCGACCGCGGGCGTGATCGGCAGCACGCGCACCTGCCGTGCCGCGATCATGTCCTCGAGAAAGGCCCGTGCATCCATGCCCGGATCGAGGCGGCCGCAGGCGACCAGCATGGCGATCTCCCACAGGCTGATGTCGCTGCAAGCGAGTTCGCGCCCGGCAAAGCCCTGCTCAATGGCTTTGCGCGCCCGGGCCGACAGGCGGGCGGGAGCAAGCGCGTCACAGACCAGTGCGTGGGTGTCAACTAGAATCACTTCCCGGCGTCCCACGCCGCCCCGGTCGGGCTGAGTACATCGCCTACATGACAGTGCTCGCGCGCAGCCAGCAGGCGCTCGCGCGCCTGCTGGCTGGTATCCGCGCCGGCGACGATGCGGGCGATTACCTTGCCGCGTGAGGTGACTTCGATTTCACGGCCTTGTTGCGCCTCGGCAAGGTAGGCGGGAAGGTTCTGACGCAACTCGGTGACGTTGACTGCGGTTTTGCGGGGGACGGGCATGGCGGCATCCAATGTGTACAGATGAACTGTACAGAAATAACTCGAGCATGTAAAGTCGGCAATTCGACGTCGGCACCCGGCCATGGCACGGCCGGGCTCGTTACTCGCGACTCAGGTGATCGCCCACTCCACCGCGGCGCCGACGCCGTAACTGACCGCCAGCGCCACGATCAGCACGGTCAGCGTGCGTGTCATGCCCTTGGGAAAGCTGTTCTCGTCCATGGTGCGGTTGGCGTAGTGCCGGGCGACGAAAAAGGCGATGGTCGAGAGGATGAGGCTGGTGATGGAAAAATTCTTGAAATCCATGCGGGAAGAAGCCATTCAATGCAAAGGCGCACCGGCCGTGCGCGATGCTGATTCGGGCGGATGAATTCAGCCATGATACAGTGGACCTGACCAAAAGCAGCCTCTCGGTCCCAGCCGGCGCAGCGGCGCCAGCCGCCCGCAGTTTGATACCGACAATGACCCCGGAAATGCCGTCAACAGGCGGCGTTTCCAACCTGGAGCCAGGACCATGCACGCGTATGTTTCCCCCGTATCGCACGCATTTTCAGCGTTGACCCGCATTGCGTCTCTGGTCGCGCTGACCCTGGTGCTCTTGTCATCGTGGGCGGCGCCGGGGTCGGCTCAGGCGCAGTCGCCAGCCGCAGCGTTTCCGAACAAGCCGGTGCGCATGGTGATTCCCTATCCGGCCGGCGGTCCGACCGATGTGCTGGCGCGCCGCGTCGCCGCTGAAATGTCGCTGGTGTTGGGACAGCAGGTGATTGCCGACAACCGCGCAGGCGCCAACGGCGTCATCGGCACCGAATATGTCGCACGCGCCGCGCCCGACGGCTACACCATCCTGATGACGGGCATAGATCAGCACGTCGGCAACAAGCTGATGTACAAGAGCGTGTCCTACGACGCCATCAACGATTTCACGCCGATCACGCAAATCAACTCGGTGCCCATGGTGCTGGTGGTCAATCCGGCCTTTGCGGCGCAGAACGTGCGCGACCTGGTGCGTATTGCGCGCGAACAACCGGGCAAGGTCAGCTATGCGTCCTCCAGTTTGGGCAGCCTGTCGCACCTTGGCGCCGAGCAACTGAAAATACTCGCCGGTATTGACATGGTGCATATCCCCTACAAGGGTGGCGGTCCGGCGCTCAACGATGTTGTCGCCGGCCAGGTGCCGGTGTATTTCTCCGGCGTCAATTCGGCCATTCCCTTCATCCAGGCCGGGCGGCTGCGCGCGCTGGCGGTGACCAGCACTACGCGCCTGAAGATATTGCCCGACGTGCCGACGGTGGCGGAAACAGCGGAATTCAAGGGCTACGAAGCGACCCTGATTTTTGGCCTGTGGGCGCCGGTGCGCACGCCGCCGGAGATCGTCAACCGCTTGCAGCAGTCGGTGGCGCGCGCCATCCAGACCACAAAGTTCCGCGAGCTGTTTGAAGCCGAAGGTTCGAGCGCGCCCATTGCCAACACGCCGGAGCAAATGGCTGCGACCGTTGCGGCGGCGGCCAAACGCCTGCCGGCCGTGGTGCAGGCGGCGGGCATCAAGCCCGAATAAGCGACGCGCGTTCAAGCCGCCGTGGCCGTCCGCGTCATTCCCAGCACCTGTACCGAATGCCTGGTGCAGTGCGGTTCGCTGGTGCATGTTGACGGCGACAAGGTCATCAAGATCGCCGGCAACCCGGCCCACCCGGGCTCGCAGGGTGCGTTCTGCATCAAGGGCGCCAACGGGCCGGTCGCCAATCGCGACAGCCCGCGGCGCATCACCCATCCGTTGCGTCGCACCGGGGAGCGCGGCGCCGGGCAGTGGGAGCGCATCAGTTGGGATGAGGCTTTCGAGGGCATTGCAGCAGGTCTCGCCCCCATCATCCGCGAACACGGCGGTGAGGCCATCGCCGGCGCCTCGGCGACCTTCACGCAAAGCCGCGGCACGGCGGTGCGCCTGCTGCTGCGCTCACTCGGTTCGCCCAATTACATGATCAATCAGGACATGTGCCACGGCGGCCGCGCCACCTCGGCCATCCTCACCGGCTTTGGCGGCAATCCGGGCAATGAGTTGCGCAAGTCGCGCGTCATTCTGGTCGTCGGCAAGAGTCCGTCCGAGTCCGACGTGGTCGAATGGATGTACATCAAGCACGCGTGTGCGAGCGGCGCGAAGCTGATTGTCATTGATCCGCGTCGCACCCAGGTGAGCAAGCTCGCCGACCACTGGCTCACGCCCAGGGCGGGCACCGACGCGGCGCTGGCGCTGGCGATGATTCATGTGATTCTCAGCGAAGGGCTTCAGGACGAGGCCTTCGTGTCAGAATGGTGTTCGGGTACCGAGGCCTTGCGCGAGCGCGCCGCGCAATACGCGCCGGCTGTGGCGGCCGCCATCACCGGCATCGCCGCCGCCGACATCGAAGCCGCGGCACGCCTCTTCGCCACCACCAAGCCCGGCAGCATGATTTTGGGCCACGGCATAGACGCACAGGAAAACGGCGTGCATACGGCCATGGCCTTTCATTGTCTGCTCGCGCTGACCGGCAATATCGACCGGGAAGGCAGCAACCGCGCCGCCAAGACCATGCCAGGCTATCGCGGCAACTACGCCTATTTCATCAACAACGCCGACTTTCGCATGAGCGAAGAGGCCGAAGCCAAAACCATAGGCGGCAGGCAGTATCCGCTGTGGTCGGGGCGCGACACCTACTCGCAGTCCTGCCACAACCCCTCGGTGCTAGACGCCATCGAAACCGGGCTGCCATATCCGGTGCGCGCCATGTATGTCAGCGGCACCAACATCGCCTGCACCTACCCGGACATGGCGCGGACCGTCTCGGCGCTGAAAAAACTCGACCTGCTGGTGGTCGCCAGCGACCAGATGACGCCCACAGCCGAGTACGCTGATTATTTTTTGCCCAAGACCACGCTGCTCGAAGAAGAAGAAGTCCTGCTAGGCCAGAGCGAACCCTGCCTCTCGCTGTCGCAGCAAATCCTGCCGGCCATGGGCGAAGCGCGTACCGACCTGGCGATCGCCATAGGTCTGCGCGACGGCCTCGCCAAACTGGGACTGGTGGCGCACGATGTCATTCCATGGCGCAGTAACCGCGAATTCATGGAGTACGCGCTCTCCGGAACATCCGTCACGCTGGACGCCTTGCGCGTGAGCGGCTTTCACGCCTTGTCGTATGGCTACGGCGATTACCTCCAGGCCGGCTTCAAGACACCGAGCAGGAAATTCGAATTCAACCCGCAGCGCATTGCCGGCAGCGGCGGCGACGCGCTGCCCGATTACAAGCCGCCGGTGTACGCGCCGGTTGGCGACGGCTTTGACCTGACGCTGATGACCGGCATCCGCAGCATGGCGTTTCACCACTCGCGTTACCGCGAGCACGCCTGGGCGCGCAAGATCAAGAACGCGCCCGAGTTGAGCATCCATCCGGACGCGGCCGCGCGGCTCAGGCTGGGCCGCGACGACTGGGTCTGGGTCCGCACGCGCGAGTCGGATCGTCCGGCCCTGCTCAAGCTGCGCATCAGCGAAGAAGTGCCGCCGCATGTCGTCGCCACCGGCGTCGGCTGGTGGTATCCGGAAATGCGCGGCCCCGACCATGGCGCCGCGCTGTTCAGCGTCGGCAGTGCAATGCGCTACGGCCCCGCTTTCGATCCGATATCGGGTTCGCCGTCGCAGTCGCGCAATACGGGGTGTCGCATCGAACGCGCCGATCCGGGCGAGGTGGAGCGGCTGCTGGGTGAGAAGCAGGCTGATATCGCCTGATGTGTTCAAGGAAATCGAACGAGGGTGCTGGCCCCGATGTCCCTGGGCGGATCCTTCTTCTATGTCGAGGTGCAATCCGTAATCGGGCAATTGCAATATTCGCGTTGCTGATTTATCGAATTCGGAAAAAAGCCCAGTGGCGGACTGCTTGAACGTTTCGTTGGGAAGATACGAAGATGAACGATGAAACTCTGCTTGTCCGATAGGTATCAAGTCACAGCTTCCAGTTCTCTGAATAAATTCGTAAACGCTGGGTCGCCCCCCGGTCCTTGTTCTGGGTAGGGCTGATCGTCAAATCTCAAGCATTCGGCGGTCAAATCACTCGTGCATCACACCCTTGATGATATAAGCCCCCGACTTTTCATCGCGCTCGATATCCAGCAGCTTGCGCGCCTTGGCTTCCTCGAGCAGGTCGCCGAAGGCCTTGAAGCCGTAATAGCGTTCGTTGAAGCTGGGTTTGCGGCGTTTCAGCGTCTGCTTGACCATCGAGCCCCAGATTTTTTCCTCGGCGCCGCGCTCGGCGAGCAGGGCTTCTATGGTTTCGATGACAAAGCCGATGGCTTCTTCTTTTTTGCCCTGCTCGGGTTTGGCGGCGCCGTTGGCTGCGGGTTCGGCTTCGACCACAACGGGGGTGGCGCCGGCGGCGGCGTTGTCGCCTTTTGACGCGGCGCGCTTTCGCAGCGGCTTGGATTTCTTGACCGGGATCACGCGCACCTGGGTTTCACGCACCAGATCGTCGTAAAAAATGAATTCGTCGCAATTGGAAATCAGCAGGTCGGACGAGGAGTTCTTGACGCCGACGCCGATCACCGTCTTGTTGTTCTCGCGCAGCTTGGAGACCAGTGGCGAAAAATCCGAGTCGCCGCTGATGATGACAAAGGTATCGAGGTGGCTCTTGGTGTAACAAAGGTCGAGGGCGTCAACGACCATGCGGATGTCGGCGGAGTTCTTGCCCGACATGCTGCGGTGGGGGATTTCGATGAGTTCAAAGGCTGCGGCGTGCATGTCCTGCTTGAAGGCCTTGTAGCGCTCCCAGTCGCAATAGGCTTTCTTGGAGACGATGCTGCCCTTCAACAACAGGCGTTCGAGTACCTTGCTGATGTCGAACTTGTCGTACTTGGCGTCGCGCACGCCAAGCGCCACGTTTTCGAAATCGCAGAACAAAGCCATTGTTTTTGTTTCGTTTTGTGTGCTCAAGGCGTGCTCCGGGAGGGGTGGCTGGCGGGGAGGGTAGGCGGCATTATGGCATTCCCGCCCCGGGTGGCCCGATGTGGCCCGGTGTGGCCCGGCGCGGCCCGGCGCGGCCCGCTGTCGTCCGGAATGGCTGCGGCACGCGCCGGCATGGCTCAAGTTGCCCGTCACGAGGCCGTTAACGATTCATGACGGGCGGCCATCGTCGCGCCGGCAACCGGAGGTGGTGCCATGGAAACGCTGGAGCAAGGTTTTGAGTACGCAGCGGCGACGCCTGCTGCAGTCGCGGCGGCACTCGCCACGGTCGAGGCGCTGGCGACGCAGGGCCTGGTGCTCGAGGAGCTCTCTGGCGGGCCGGGCGACACGCCGGCGCAATTGCTCGACAACATCCTGGTTGACGCCTACCGCGGCAGCGTGTCGGATATCAGCATCGAGGCCGGGTCCGGCGGTGCGCGTGTCTGGTTCCGCCTCGACGAGGTGATGCTCGAATACATGCGGGTGCCGGCGCATTTTTGCGACGGCCTGGTCGAGCGCGCCAAGATCATGTGCCGGCTCAATGTCGCCGAGCACCGCATTCCACAAATCGGCCGCGTTGATCTTGATCAGGTCGGCAGCGAGCGCATTGCACTGCGCGTGGCCGTGGTGCCCAATGGCGTCGGCGGCGAAGACCTGCGGCTGCGCATTGTGCGCGCGCCGCTGCTGCAACTCGCCGCCGGCGCGGCGGCGGAATAAGCAGGTCCGGGAAGGTCAGCGCGTCCGCATGCGCCATTCGCAGCCACAGGCGCGCCCGGTGTCGGCACCGGCATCGGCACCGGCATCGGCTATCCTCAAGCGCATGGTCGGACGCCATGGTGGCCGCATCACAGCCAGCGGTGTCCCCGGTGAGCAAGCCACCTTGCGCTTGGTCTTGTCGGCCTAGCCGCGCCGCAGCCGCAGCGACGCGCCGATGCGGTCGGCGGCGTCCTTGAGCCTGGGCAGAAAATTCCTGACGATTTGCGCCTCGCTGGTGCGCGCCGCCTGGCCGCTGATATTCATGGCGGCGATGATGCGGCCGCGGCCATCGAAGATCGGCACTGAAATCGAGCGCAAGCCGTCCTCGAGTTCCTGGTCCACCAGTGACCAGCCCTTTTTCGCGTCGGCGAGAATGGTCTTGCGCAACAACTTCGCGTCGGTGACGGTGCGCCGCGTGAAGGCGCTGAGTTTCGCCCTGGCGAAATAGGCGTCGAGTTCGGATTCGGTGAGACTGCCGAGCAGCACGCGGCCCATCGAGGTGGCGTAGGCGGGCAGGCGGCTGCCGATCGACAGGCCCACGGTCATGATGCGGTGGGTCGGTACGCGCAGCACATAGACCACGTCCTCGCCTTCGAGCACCGAGGCCGAGCAGGACTCGTGCACCTCGGCGACGAGATCTTCCATGATGGGTTGGGCGACATCCCACAGCGGCATCGACGACAGGTAGGAGTAACCGAGGTCGAGGATGCGCGGCGTCAGGCGGAAGTCGCGTCCTTCGCACGCAACATAGCCGAGCGATTGCAGCGTCAGCAAAATGCGCCTTGCGCCGGCGCGCGTGAGCCCGGTTTTTTCGGCCACGGCGGTGAGCGTCATCACCGGCGAGTGCGGCCCGAACGCGCGAATCACCGACAGCCCGCGCGCGAAGGACTGCAGGAATTCACCCGATGGTTTTTGCATTGTTTCCTCCACGCTACCGGCTGGCGTGTCCGGCCTGCCAGAGTGCTTTTTTTCTGCGCTTCATTGATACGGCGCCGTCTGCTGCGACTGGCTGATGCCGGCGGCTGATTATGGTTTGTGTTCGTCTGTCGAACAAGTGTTCGTACAGTCGCATTTTTACAACGCGATGACGGCGAATGGCGCTGCAGCGCACGATCTGGCGGGGTTTTCAGCCAAATCGGGCCGAGGAAATGGCAAAAAACCATTTTTTCTCGAAATCACTTTCGGTATGTGTTCTATCCCCATTGTTTTAAAAGAAAATTATTTTCATACATGTCATGTAAAAGCACGCTTAAGTCTTTGTCCCGACTAGAAAAATCCGCAAATTCCCGCTTGACCGAGGGTTTTCTTTACTCTAAAGTGGGGAATCGTGAGTTTTTGTGGGAATTAATGGGTAATTCGAGCCTTGTTCGAAGCCTGCCCGCCAAAATTCCAGTCTCGGGGGAGATACAGGCGTGTTTCAGGGGGCAAGCGAACTCAGTCTAGATGCCAAGGGGCGGCTTACCGTGCCTGCCAGGCATCGTGACGCACTCGCCTCCGGCGGTGCCGCGGTGGTGATTACCGCGCATCCGGACGGCTGCCTGCTGCTCTATCCCTTTGTCGAGTGGGAGCCGCGCCGCGCGCGCATCCAGTCTTTGCCCAGTTTCAGCGTCGAAGCGCGCGCCTGGCAGCGCCTGCTGCTCGGTCACGCCGAAGAGCAGGCGCTCGACGGTGCCGGCCGCATCCTGGTATCACCGGCGCTGCGCAAGTTTGCCGGCCTCGACAAGCAGGTCATGGTCGTCGGCCAGGGCAGCCACTTCGAGATCTGGGATGCCGCGTCCTGGGAAGCCAAGCTTGCTGACGCGATGAAGCTGGCCAGCGCCGCGCCGCCGCCAGGCACCGAGAACTTCTCCCTGTGAACCCGTGAACACGTGCCCGACTTCACACACCGCACCGTCCTGCTCGAAGAAGCAGTTGACGCACTGGCCATCAGCGATGACGCTGCCGGCGGCGGCGACAGGTCAAACGGAATTTACGTCGATGCCACCTTCGGTCGCGGAGGGCACAGCCGCCTGATTCTGGAGCGGCTCGGCCCGCGCGGGCGCCTGGTGGCGCTCGATCGCGACGATGAGGCGGTGGCAGCGGCGGCAACCATCGCCGATGCGCGTTTTGCCATCGTGCGGGCGAAGTTTTCGGATGTGGCCGCAGTGCTCGAGGGGCAGGGCATAGCGGCGGTGGACGGGGTGTTGCTTGACATCGGCGTGTCGTCGCCGCAATTGGACGACCCGCAGCGTGGATTCAGCTTTCGTTTCGATGCGCCGCTGGACATGCGCATGGACAGGAGCAGGGGGCAGAGCGCCGCCGAGTGGCTGGCGGTCGCAGACGAGGGCGAGATCGGGGAGGTCATCAGGGACTATGGCGAAGAACGGTTTGCTAAACAGGTTGCAAAGGCGATTGTTGCTGCTCGGGCCGCAGGCCCTGTCCTCACGACCCGACAACTTGCCGCTGTCGTGGGTACGGCCGTCTGGTCGCGTGAGGCCGGGCAAGATCCGGCGACGCGCACCTTCCAGGCTCTTCGGATTTTCGTCAATCAGGAGCTTGAAGAGTTGTCGCTAGTCCTGCCGCGCGCGATGTCGGTGCTCTCGCCCGGCGGCAGGCTGGCGGTGATCAGCTTTCATTCGCTCGAGGACCGCATCGTCAAACGCTGGCTGCGCGCCGAGGCCCACCCCGAGGCCGATGTGCCCTCGCGCCTGCCGATACGCGCCGCCGACCTGCCGCAGGGCCGCCTGCGTGTCATCGGCAAGCCGGTGCGCGCATCTGAGGCCGAAGTGCGCGCCAACCCGCGTTCGCGCAGCGCCGTGATGCGCATTGCCGAGAAGCTGGCGTGATGCGCGCGCCCGTCCATTTCACGGCACACGACGCGGCGGGCTTTTTCCCCGCGCTGTCGCACCTCCTTGACCTGTTTCTCGACTGGCTAAGACCGGGGACATGACGCGGGTAAATTTCATTCTGCTGGCCGTGCTCGCGCTTTGCGCGACCGGCCTCGTCACCTCCCAGCACAAGGCGCGAAAATTGTTTACGCAACTCGAAAAAGAGCAGGAGCGCGCGCGCCAGCTCGACGTCGAGTGGGGCCAGCTGCAGCTAGAGCAAAGCACCTGGGCGATGCACGGCCGCGTCGAGCGCGTCGCGCGCCAGGCCCTGCATATGGGCGTACCCGACCCGCGGCGCACGCAGCTTGTGCAGCCGGCCGATGTTGCGTCCGATGTTGCGTCCCATGTTGCGTCCGATGTTGCGTCTGCGGTCGCGGGCGCAAGAGCGGCGCCGGCTGATAGCGGGGCCGCGAAAAAATGAAATTCGCCACCAGCCCGGTGCTCGAACTGCAACTGCCGACCTGGCGCTCCCGCCTGCTGATCGGCCTGTTCTTTGCCGCCTTTTGCGGTCTGGGCGCGCGCGCCGTGTGGCTGCAGGGCATGAACAAGGAGTTCCTGCAGCAAAAGGGCGAGTCGCGCTACAGCCGCGTCATCGAGATATCCGCCAACCGCGGCAAGATCACCGACCGCAACGGCGAAATTCTTGCCATCTCGACACCGGTGAAATCGGTGTGGGCGATCCCCGAGGCTGCGCAGCCGACGCCGACGCAACTGGCACGGTTGTCGGCGCTGCTCGAAATGCCGCCGCAGGAGATCCGCAAAAAATTGGCCGAGACCGAGCGCGATTTTGTATATATCAAGCGCCAGTTGCCGCCCGAGACCGCCGACAAGGTGGCCGAGTTGCAGATACCGGGCCTGTTTCAGCGCCGGGAATACCGCCGCTATTACCCGGGCGGCGAGGTGATGGCGCACATGCTGGGCTTTACCGGGGTGGACGAAACCGGGCAGGAGGGCATCGAGCTCGCCTTCCAGGGACAGCTCGCCGGCAAGGCCGGCAGCCGCCGCGTCATCAAGGACAGGCGCGGCCAGATTGTCGAGGACATGGAGTCGATAAAGGTGGCGCAGGAGGGGCGGAACGTGACCCTCGCGCTTGACGCCAAGATCCAGAGCATCGCCTTCACGCAACTGAAGGCGGCGATAGACCAGCATAAGGCCAAGGCCGGGGGCATTGTCGTGCTCGACGTCAAGACCGGTGAAGTGCTGGCCCTCGCCAACCTGCCCACCTACAACCCCAACAACCGCACGCGCCTGACCGGTGCGCAGTTGCGCAACCGTGCCGTCACCGACAGCTTTGAGCCGGGCTCGACGTTGAAGCCCTTTACCGTCGCGCTCGCCCTCGACTCCGGCAAGCTCGGTCCGCAGTCGATGATCCAGACCGCGCCGGGCAGTCTGACCATAGGCAGCGCCACCATCCGCGACGCGCATGCCGAGGGCATGCTCACGGTCGAGCAGGTGATCCAGAAATCCTCCAACGTCGGCGCCGCCAAGATCGCGCTGTCGATGAGCGCCGAGTCGATGGCGGGCCTGTTTGCCAATGTCGGCTTCGGTGCGCCGCCGAAGACGGGCTTTCCGGGCGAGGTCGGCGGCAAGGTGCGGCCCTACAAGACCTGGCGCCCGATCGAGCAGGCGACCATGTCCTACGGGCACGGTATTGCGGTCAGCCTGTTGCAACTGGCGCGCGCGTATTCGCTGTTCACGCGCGACGGCGAACTGGTGCCGCTGTCACTGACCCGCGTCGACGGTCCGGTCGTTGCCAAGCCGGTGATCTCGGCGCAGACGGCGCGCCAGATGCGCCACATGCTGGAGATGGCCGTCAGCCCCGGCGGCACCGCGCCGCGCGCGCAAATCATGGGTTATCGCGTCGGCGGCAAGACCGGCACCGCGCACAAGCAGGAAAACGGCGGTTACGCCGCGCACAAGTATGTGTCTTCGTTTGTCGGCTTTGCGCCGGTCTCCGACCCGCGCCTGGTCATCGCGGTGATGATCGACGAGCCCTCGGCCGGTCAGTACTACGGCGGCCAGGTCGCGGCGCCGGTGTTCGCCGGGGTCATGGCCGGGGCGCTGCGCCGCCTTGAGGTCGCCCACGATGCGCCGATGAAAGCGATCGAACTTCCCGCCGAAGGGCAGGAAGTGAAAGAAAGCATCTAGTGTGGAGAACCGCATCCGCACCATTCTCAACGGGTTGCGCGCACAAGGAGTGCAGGTGAGCGGCCTTGCCACCGACAGCCGCCACATCGCCGCCGGCGAGGTGTTTCTCGCCTGGCCCGGCGCAAAGCAGGACGGCCGTGCCCACATCGGCGAGGCGCTCGCCAACGGCGCCGCCGCAGTGTTGTGGGAGCGCGGGGGCTACGAATGGGAGGCCGATGTCGCCGCGCCCAATCTCTGGGTCGAGGGCTTGCGCGAGGTCGCCGGCCCGCTGGCGCATGAAGTCTACGGCCGCCCGTCGGAAAAAATGTGGACCATGGGCGTGACCGGTACCAACGGCAAGACCTCGGTGACGCAGTGGCTGGCGCGCGCCTGCACCGACAGCGGCGCCAAGACCGCCGTCATCGGCACGCTGGGCATGGGCTTTCCGGGGGGGGCGCTCGATGCCTCCGGCAACACCACGCCCGATCCGGTGTTGCTGCACAAGTCCCTCGCCAAGCTGCACACCGCCGGCGCGCAGGGCGTGGCAATCGAGGTCTCGTCGATAGGGCTCGACCAGGGTCGCGTCAACGGTGTGCGCTTTGGCGCGGCGCTGTTTACCAACCTGTCGCGCGACCACCTCGATTACCACGGCGACATGGAACGCTACGCCGCGGCCAAGCAAAAGCTCTTTCACATGCCCGGCCTGCGCCATGCCGTGCTCAACATGGATGATGTGCAGGGCGTGAGCATCGCGCGCCGGTTGTCGGCGGGCGGCGTCAATCGCGCCGGCTACAGCCTGTACGAGGGCGTCGCCTCGCGCGCCGGGCTCGAATGCTGGCTCGAGGCGCACGATACCCAGGTCACGCCCGAGGGGCTGACCTTCCGCGTGCGCAGCAGCTGGGGGCCGGGCGCGGTGTACAACAGCGCGCTGCTTGGCCGCTTCAATGTGTCCAACCTGCTTGGGGTGCTGGCGAGCATGCTGGTCTCGGGCGTACCCTTTGACCGCGCGCTGGTGGCGCTCGGCAGGCTCCAGCCGGTCAGCGGGCGCATGCAGCGCATCGGTGGCGGTGCACAGCCGCTGGTGGTGGTCGATTACGCCCACAGTCCTGACGCGCTCGAACAGACGCTTGCCACCCTCGCCGATGTGGCGCGTTCGGGCGGCGGCAAGCTGTGGTGCGTGTTCGGCTGCGGCGGTGAGCGTGACCGCGGCAAGCGCGCCTTGATGGGCGCGGTGGCTTCGCGCAGCGCCGGGCGCATCATCGTCACCAGCGACAATCCGCGCGGCGAAGACCCGGCGGCGATCATCGCCGACGTTCTCGCCGGCATGCACGCCGACCGCAGCCGTTCCATTGTGACCGAGCCGGACCGCGAAAAGGCCATTGCGCTTGCCATCAGCGAGGCGGGCGCCGGCGATGTGGTGTTGCTCGCCGGCAAGGGGCACGAGACCTACCAGGAAATCGCCGGCACGCGCCACCCCTTTTCCGACCTTGCCACGGCCCGCGCGTCGCTCGATGCAATCGGAGGGCGCCAATGACGGGGGTGCGCCAATGATGAGCATGCGCGAAGCCGCCGCCGCGCTGCATTGCCGCCACACCGGCGCCGACCTGCGTTTTGCGTCGGTCTCGACCGACACGCGCACGGTGCCCTCGGGCGCGCTGTTTGTCGCGCTGCGCGGCGAGCACTATGACGGCCACAATTTTCTGCGTGCCGCCAGGGCGCGTGGCGCTGTCGCCGCGATGGTCGATGAGCGCGCCGCCGTGCAGGGCGGGGACGCCGAACAATCCGGCCTGCCCTGCATCGTGGTCAAGGACACCAGGCAGGGCCTCGGGCAGCTCGCGGCACACTGGCGCGGCCGCTTCGACATCCCGCTCATCGCCATCTCCGGCTCCAACGGCAAGACCACGGTGAAGGAGATGATCGCCGCCGTCCTGCGCGAACACTGGGGCGCGGAGCACACCCTCGCCACCGAGGGCAACCTCAACAACGACATCGGCCTGCCGCTGACGCTGCTGCGTCTGCGCGAAACGCATCAGGTCGCCGCCATCGAGATCGGCATGAACCATCCGGGCGAGACTGCGGGCCTCGCCGCAATTGCGCAGCCGACGGTGGGCCTCGTCAACAACGCGCAGCGCGAACACCAGGAATTCATGAAATCGGTGGCCGACGTGGCGGCCGAACACGGCGACCTGTTCACGGCGCTGCCGGCAGGTGGCACGGCGGTGATCAATGCCGATGACGACTACGCCGCGTACTGGCGCGGCGTTGCGGACGCCGGCACGCACCGCGTGGTCCGCGACTTCGGCATGGACAGGCCGGCTGCGGTCAGCGCGCGCTATACGCTCACCGACGCCGGCAGCGATATCAGCTTGTCGGCGCCGGAGGGCAGCATCGGTTTCAGCCTGCAGGTGGCCGGAACACACAACGTGCGCAACGCCGTCGCGGCGGCGGCGGCATCCACAGCCGCCGGTGCGAGCCTTGCCGCCGTCGCGCGCGGGCTGTCCGGCTTCGCCGCGGTCAAGGGCCGCATGCAGGGCAAGACCGGCCGTGATGGCGTGATGGTCATAGACGACAGCTATAACGCCAACCCTGATTCGGTGCGCGCTGCGATCGATGTGCTGGCACGAATGTCCGGGCGCCGCGTGCTGGTGCTGGGCGACATGGGCGAGGTCGGCGACAAGGCCGACCAGTTCCACGCCGAGGTCGGACGCTATGCGAAGGAGCGCGGCATCGACCGGCTGCTGCTCCTCGGTGACATGACGCGTGCCGCCGCCGCTGCCTTCGGCCGCGGTGCGGAACATTTTACCGGCATCGATGCGCTGCTCGCCGGAGTCGAGGTCGAGCACGCTTCGAAGCCGGTGTTTCTCATCAAGGGCTCGCGCTTCATGAAAATGGAGCGCGTCGTTGCGGCTCTCGTTGCCGATGCGGGCGAAAACGTGAAAGCAAATCACTGATGCTTCTTGACCTGGCGCAATGGCTCTCCACCGACTACCGCGCGTTCAGCGTGTTCAACTACATCACGCTGCGCGCCGTGCTCGCCTGCCTCACGGCGCTGGCCATTTCCCTGATGGCCGGCCCGCTGGTGATTCGCCGGCTCACCACCTACAAGATCGGCCAGTCGGTGCGCGACGACGGCCCGAAATCGCACCTGACCAAGGCCGGCACGCCGACCATGGGTGGGGCGCTGGTGCTGATCTCGATGCTGATCGCCACGCTGTTGTGGTCCGATCTGTCCAACCGCTTTGTCTGGGCGGTGCTGGTGGTGACCTTCGGTTTCGGCGCCATCGGCTGGGTCGATGACTACCGCAAGGTGGTGTACCGCAACCCCAAGGGCCTGTCGGCGCGTTCGAAATTTTTCTGGCAGTCGCTGATCGGCCTTGCCGCCGCCATCTATCTCGCCTTCGCCGTGCCGGCGCCCTCCAACGCCAAGCTGATCGAGTTGTTCATGCAGTGGGTGCAAAGCGGCTTTTTAATGGATTTGCCGCCAAAGGCCGACCTGATCGTGCCGTTTTTCAAGAACATCGCCTATCCGCTGGGCGTCTTCGGTTTCATCACGCTGAGCTTTTTCGTCATCGTCGGTACGTCGAATGCGGTCAACCTCACCGACGGCCTCGACGGCCTCGCCATCATGCCGGCGGTGATGGTCGGCAGCGCACTCGGCATTTTTGCCTATGTCGTCGGCAACACCGTGTATGCCAAGTACCTGCTGTTTCCGTACATTCCGGGCGCCGGCGAACTGACGGTGTTCTGCGCGGCACTGGCGGGTGCCGGCCTCGGCTTTCTCTGGTTCAACGCCTACCCGGCCGAAGTGTTCATGGGCGACGTCGGCGCGCTGTCGATAGGCGCGGCGCTGGGCACCGTGGCCATCATCACGCGCCAGGAAATCGTGCTCTTCATCATGGGCGGCGTGTTCGTCGCCGAGACCATGTCGGTGATGTTGCAGGTGCTGTATTTCAAGGCCACCGGCGGCAAGCGCATATTCCGCATGGCGCCGCTGCACCATCACTACGAACTGGGCGGGTGGAAAGAGTCTCAAGTCGTGATCCGGTTCTGGATCATCACCATGATGCTGGTGTTGTTCGGCCTGTCAACGCTGAAGCTGAGGTAGGAAAAAGCATGCACCACAGAGCGCACAGAGAACATAGAGAACACAGAGCCCCTTTGTTGAGAACGGATTTTCTCCGTGCTCTCTGTGTTCTCCGTGGTGAAAGGGTTTGATTTGAATGCCAAAAAGGCACTGGTGCTCGGCCTCGGCGAAACCGGCTTTTCGATGGCGCGCTGGCTGTCGCGTTGCGGTGCCAGGGTGCGCGTCGCCGACAGCCGCCCAATGCCGCCCAACGCCGACGCGCTGCTGCGTGAGATTCCGGCGGCCGAGTTGCACGCCGGCGTCTGGCAGGAATCGGTGTTTGAGGGCATCGACATGATCGCCATAAGCCCGGGTATTGCGCCAACCGAGCCGCTGGTGCGGCGGGCTGCCGCACGCGGCGTGCCGGTCGCGGGTGACATCGAGTTGTTCGTCAGGGCCTTGCGCGACCCGTTGCTGTGGTCGCGCCGCGCGCGCGATTTCATGCCGCCCAAGGTCCTTGCCGTGACCGGCACCAACGGCAAGACCACTGTCACCGCACTCGCCGGTGCGATGTGCCACCGCGCCGGCACCGCCTGCGAAGTGGCCGGCAATATCGGCCCGGCGGCGCTCGATGCGCTGATGGCCTGCATCGATGCGCGGCGCATGCCCGAGCTGTGGGTGCTTGAACTGTCGAGTTTCCAGCTTGAGACCACCTACACGCTGGCCGCCAGCGCCGCCGCAGTGCTCAATGTCTCCGAGGACCATCTCGACCGCCACGCCGGCATGGACGCTTACGCCGCGGCCAAGGCGCGCGTATTCGACGGCGAGGGTGTGCAGGTGCTCAACCGCGCCGACCCGCGGGTCATGGCGATGGCGCTCAAGGGCCGTCGCCAGTTCACCTTCGGCACCGATGCCCCGCGCGGCCTTGATGATTTCGGCCTGCTCGACAGCCATGGGCGGCCCTGCCTCGCGCAGGGCACGACGCCGCTGATCCCGGTGGCTGACATGGCGCTGTCCGGACTGCATAACGCCGCCAATGCGCTCGCCGCGCTGGCGCTGTGCCGTGCCATCGACCTGCCCTACACGCCGCTGCTCGCGGCGATAGAGGATTTCGCCGGACTGCCGCATCGCGTCGAGCGTGTCGCCGAGCACAACGGCGTGGTGTTCTATGACGATTCCAAGGGCACCAACGTCGGTGCCACGGTGGCCGCCATCGCCGGCCTCACCGGAGCCGCAGGCAGGGGCCGCGCGCAGCACCAAAAAGTGGTGCTGATCGCCGGCGGCGAGGGCAAGGGCCAGGATTTTTCGCCGCTGCAAGAGGCGGTCGCACGCGGCGCGCGCAGCGTGGTGCTGATCGGCCGCGATGCCGCGCGCATCGAGGGCGCGGTTGCCGCCAGCGGTGTGCCGGTGATGCGCGCCGGCGGCATGGAAGAAGCGGTCGAGACGGCATTTCGCCTGGCCGAGCCCGGCGACGCGGTGCTGCTGTCACCGGCCTGCGCCAGCTTTGACATGTTCGACAACTACAAACATCGCGGCGATGTGTTTGCCGCCGCGGCACGCAGGATGGCCCATGTTCAGCCGCAGTAAGCGCAACGCCGGTGCGCTTGGCGCGCCGCGCGCCTGGCATGGCGGCATGCTCGGCGCCTCCGGTGGCAATGGCGCCTATGGTGGCAATGGCGGCGGTCGCGCCGAAGTGGCCGAGTACGACGCCGGCACGCTGTGGGTGGCGCTGGCGCTGCTGGTGATGGGCCTGGTGATGGTCTATTCAGCCTCGATCGCCACCGCCGAGGCGAGCCGCTTCACCGGCTACCAGCCGACCTACTTTCTGACGCGGCATGCGCTGTTCCTTGCCTTTGGCATGACCATGGCCATGCTTGCCTTCCAGGTGCCGATGCGCGCCTGGCAGCAACTGGCGCCCTGGCTTTTCATGCTGGGCGGCGTGCTGTTGGTGCTGGTGCTGATCCCGGGCATCGGACGCGAAGTGAACGGAGCGCGGCGCTGGATATCGCTGGTCGTCATCACGCTGCAGCCCTCGGAGTTCATGAAACTCGCCGCCGTGATGTACGCGGCCGACTACACGGTGAGGAAGTCCGCGCTGATGCACAGCTTCAGGCGGGGCCTGCTGCCGATGCTCTCGGTGATGCTGGTGGTCGGCTGGCTGCTGTTGCGCGAGCCGGACTTCGGCGCCTTTGTCGTCATCACCTGCATTGCCATCGGCATCCTGTTTCTCGGCGGTATGAACGCGCGCTGGTTTGCCGGGCTTATCGTGCTGCTCGGTGCCGGCTTCGCACTGCTGGTGCTGACATCGCCGTATCGCATGCAGCGCATTTTCGGCTTTATGGACCCCTGGGCCGACGCCTACGGCAAGGGCTACCAGTTGTCGCACGCGTTGATCGCCTTTGGCCGCGGCGAATGGTTCGGCGTCGGCCTGGGTGCCAGTGTCGAGAAACTGTTTTACCTGCCCGAGGCGCACACCGACTTTTTGCTCGCGGTGATCGCCGAGGAACTGGGCCTCGCCGGCGTGATTGTCGTGTTGATCCTCTTTACCTGGCTGATCCTGCGCGCCTTTGCCATCGGTCGCCAGGCGGTCGCGCTCGAGCGCCCGTTCTCGGCGCTGACGGCGCAGGGCATTGCGGTATGGCTGGGCGTGCAGACGCTGATCAACATGGGCGTGAACATGGGCGTGCTGCCGACCAAGGGCCTGACGCTGCCGCTGATGAGCTTTGGCGGCAGCGGCATTCTCGCCAACTGCATTGCGCTGGCGATCCTGATGCGCATCGACTACGAGAACCGCGCCATGATGCGCGGCCAGCCGGTATGAACAGCATCAATCCGCACTGCACCAATGGCTGGAAATGCCCGACTGGCGTGGCTTTCCAGTCTATGCTCCGGAATTTTGCGCGATCCGGGACGGATCCGACGACGTGCACAAGACCATCATGATCATGGCGGGCGGAACCGGCGGCCACGTCTTTCCGGCGCTCGCGGTGGCCGATGAGCTGCGACGAGCGGGCTGGCGCGTGGTGTGGATGGGCGTGCCGGGCAGCATGGAGGCGACGCTGGTGCCGGCGCGCGGCTACGCCATGACCTGGGTGAATTTTTCCGGACTGCGCGGCAAGGGACTTGTCGCCAAGCTGCTGCTGCCGCTGCGCCTGCTGACCGCGTTCTGGCAAAGCGCAGCCGCGATCCGGCGCGAACGGCCGGATGTGGTACTCGGCATGGGCGGTTACATCAGTTTTCCGGGCGGCATGATGGCCTCGCTGCTGAACCGGCCGCTGGTGGTGCATGAACAAAACTCCATCGCCGGCCTCGCCAACAAAGTGCTGGCCGGCGTAGCCGACCGCGTACTCGCGGCCTTCCCCAACGCGCTCGCACGGGCGACGGTGACCGGCAACCCGGTGCGCGCCGACATCGCCGCGCTGCCGGCGCCGGCGGCGCGCTTTGCCGGCCGCAGCGGCCCCTTGCGCCTGCTGGTGGTCGGCGGCAGCCTCGGCGCGAAGGCGCTCAACGATGCGGTGCCGCGCGCACTGGCGATGCTCGACGCGGCGACGCGTCCCGAAGTGACGCACCAGGCCGGCGCGAAGAACATTGATGCGCTGCGCGCCAACTACACCGCGGCGGGGGTTGCCGGCAATGCCGTGGCTTTTATCGACGACATGGCCGCCGCGTATGGCGCAGCCGACCTGGTGATCTGCCGCTCGGGTGCGCTGACGGTGTCGGAGCTGGCCGCTGTCGGTGTCGGCAGCGTGCTGGTGCCTTTTCCGTATGCGGTGGACGATCACCAGACCACCAACGCCAGATACCTCGCCGACATCGGCGCGGCTTATCTGATTGCGCAGGAAGTGTGCACCGCGGAGCGCCTGGCCGAACTGCTGCGCGGATTGACGCGCGAAAAACTGCTGGTCATGGCCGAACAGGCGCGCACGCTGGCAATGCCGGATGCGACGCAAGCCGTGGCTGCGGTGTGTGTCGAGGTGGCGCGATGAAGAACATGCGCCACCCGAGAAGCATGCACCACGGTGAGCACCGAGAACACGGAGAAAGCTTGTCCAACAAAGCGAATTTCTCTGTGCCCTTTGTGTTCTCTGTGGTGAAAAGCTTCGCTTTTGACTTCGGGGTCGATACACGATGAAGCACAAAGTCAAACGCCTGCACTTCGTCGGTATCGGTGGCAGTGGCATGAGCGGCATCGCCGAGGTGCTGCTCAATCTTGGCTACCAGGTCAGCGGTTCGGATCTCGCCGCCAACAGCGCGACCGAGCGTCTTGCCGGTCTTGGCGCGCTGATCACCATCGGCCACTCGGCGAAAAACGTCGCCGCGGCCGATGCGGTGGTGATTTCCACTGCGGTCAAGGGCGACAACCCCGAAGTGATCGCCGCGCGCGCGCGCCGCGTGCCGGTGGTGCCGCGGGCCCTGATGCTGGCCGAGCTGATGCGCCTGAAGCAGGGCATCGCGGTCGCCGGCACGCACGGCAAGACCACCACCACCAGCCTCATCGCCAGTGTTCTCGCCGAGGGCGGGCTCGACCCGACCTTTGTCATCGGCGGCCGGCTGACCAGCGCCGCCTCCAACGCGCGCCTTGGCACCGGCGAATTCATCGTCGTCGAAGCCGATGAGTCGGATGCATCCTTTCTGCACTTGCAGCCGGTGGTCGCGGTGGTCACCAACATTGACGCCGACCACATGGAAACCTACCAGCACGATTTCGCCAGGCTGAAGCAGGCCTTTGTCGGCTTTTTGCAGAACCTGCCCTTTTACGGCTCGGCCATTTTGTGCAGCGACGACGCGGCGGTGCGCGAGATCATGCCCTTTGTCTCCAAGCCCATCGTCACCTACGGCTTCAACAAGGACGCGATGGTGCGCGCCGAAGACGTGGTGCACGAGGGCGGGCGCATGCGCTTTCGCGCGCTGCGCGAGGGCATGAATGGCGCGCTCGAGGTGACGCTTAACCTGCCCGGCCGCCACAACGTGCAGAACGCGCTGGCCGCCATTGCCGTCGCCACCGAACTGGGCGTTCCCGACAATGCCATCGTCACCGCGCTCTCCGAGTTTCACGGCGTCGGCCGGCGTTTCCAGCGTTACGGCGACATTGCGATCCCCGGCGGCACTTTCACGCTGGTCGATGACTACGGTCACCACCCGGCGGAAATGCGCGCGACGCTGGACGCCGCGCGCGGTGCCTTTCCGGGCCGCCGCCTGGTGCTGGCTTTCCAGCCGCACCGCTACACGCGTACGCGCGACCTGTTCGAGGACTTTGTCGCGGTGCTGTCCAGCGTGGATGCGCTGCTGCTCGCCGACGTGTATGCCGCCGGCGAGCCGTCCATCGTCGCCGCCGACGGCAGGGCGCTGGTGCGCGCGGTGCGGGTCGCCGGCAAGGTCGAACCGCTGTTCGTCAAGCACATCGCCGACATGCCCGAAGCCATACGCATCGCGGCAAAACCCGGCGACGTGGTGGTGACCATGGGCGCCGGCTCCATCGGTGCTGTGCCTGCGCAGGTTGCGGCGCTGCGGGAACGGACGAAATGAACATGGCCGAGCCGCACACTTTGAGCATCGCGAACGCCGGTCTGCGCGGCAGCCTGCGTGCCAACGAGCCGATGGCACGGCATGTCAGCTGGCGCGTCGGTGGTGTCGCCGCGCGCGCCTATGTGCCGGCCGACCTTGAAGACTTGTGCGCCTTCCTGAAGTCCTTGCCGGCCGATGAGCCGGTGCTGTTCTGCGGCCTTGGCAGCAACCTGCTGGTGCGCGACGGCGGTTTTCGCGGCACGGTCGTGCTGACGCATACCTCGCACGGCGAGATTCGCGTTGACGCCGACGCTGGCGACGCCGCGGGCGGTGCCAGGTCCGGCGCTCTGGTGTACGCGCAGGCCGGCGTCGCCTCACCCAAGGTGGCGCGTTTCGCCGCGACCCGTGGTTTTGAAGGCGCGGAGTTCCTCGCCGGCGTGCCCGGCACTGTCGGCGGTGCACTGGCGATGAACGCCGGTTGCTACGGCGCCGAAACCTGGCAGTTTGTCGAGCGCGTGCAGGTGATGACGCGTGGCGGTCAGCTGCGCGAACGGGCGCCGGCCGATTACAGCGTCGGCTACCGCCATGTTTTCCTCAATAAAGGGGCGCTGAACGCAGCGCCCGCGGACGAATGGTTCAGTGCGGCCTGGTTCCGCTTCACGCCGGGCGATGGCGTGCGGTCGCGCGAGCGCATCAAGGCATTGCTGAGGCAACGCATCGCCTCGCAACCGCTCAACCTGCCCAATGCAGGCTCGGTGTTCCGCAATCCCGAGGGTGACCATGCGGCGCGGCTGATCGAGGCGAGCGGTCTCAAGGGCTTTGTCATCGGCGGTGCGCGCATTTCTGAAAAACACGCCAATTTCATCGTCACGCCCGGCGGCCGCGCGAGCGCCGCCGACATCGAGGCATTGATCGAGCATGCGCGCGCGACGGTGCTGCAACAACACGGCGTGGCATTGATTCCCGAAGTACGCATCGTCGGTGATAAAAGCGGAGAAAAAGCATGAGCAGCTTCGGCAAAGTCGCGGTTTTGATGGGCGGCCCTTCGTCCGAGCGCGAAATTTCGCTGATGTCGGGCAGGGCCGTGCTCGCGGCGCTGCAGTCACGCGGCGTCGATGCCCATGCCTTTGACCCGGCCGAGCGGCCGCTGGCGGCGCTGGCGCTCGAGGGCTACAAGCGCGTCTTCATTGCGCTGCACGGGCGCTTTGGCGAGGATGGCACGGTACAGGGCGCGCTCGAGACCATGGCCATTCCCTACACCGGCAGCGGCGTGATGGCCTCTGCGCTGGCGATGGACAAGTGGCGCACCAAGATGCTGTGGTTGCAGGCCGGCCTGCCGACGCCGCGCTACCGCGTGTTGACGGACGGCGCCGAATGGGCCGCAGTGGCCAAAGACCTCGGTCTGCCGCAGATCGTCAAGCCGGCGCGCGAGGGTTCGACCATAGGCATCAGCAAGGTTGCGCGTGTGGAAGAGCTCGCCGGCGCCTACGCCCTCGCGGCGCGCCACGACCCGCTGGTGCTGGCCGAGCAATTCATCGCCGGCAGCGAAGTGACGGCGTCCATCCTCGGTGACAAGGCCCTGCCGGTGATCCGCATCGAGGCGCCGGACGGCAACTACGATTACCAGAACAAGTATTTTTCCGACGACACGCGATACCACTGCCCGTCCGGGCTGCCGGCGGCGCTGGAGTCGGAGATCCAGTCGATATCGCTCGAGGCCTTCCGCCTGCTCGACTGCCGCGGCTGGGGGCGTGCCGACCTGATGATCGATGCCGCCGGCAAGCCCTGGCTGCTGGAGATGAACACTTCGCCGGGCATGACCGCGCACAGCCTGGTGCCGATGGCGGCGCGCGAGGCCGGCCTGTCCTTCGAGGACCTGGTGCTGGCGATACTGGAGAGCGCGCGTGTGGGATAACCCGCGCCTGTTGAATGGCATCAGCGCGGGCCTGCTGGCGGTGGCCGGGCTGCTGCTTGCCTGGGGCGTGTATTACTCGCTGGTTACGTCGCAGTTGTTCCCGGTGCGCGTGGTGCGCGTGGTGGCGGCGCAGGGCGAGCTTTCGCGTCTGACGCAGGCGCAGCTTGACGAGGCGCTGGCCGGCCGGGTCAGCGGTAATTTTTTCGGCCTCGACCTGGATGGCGTGCGTGCCACGCTGGCTACGCTGCCCTGGGTGCGCAAGGTTGCGGTGCGCCGCGCCTGGCCCGACCGGCTCGACGTGGTGATAGAAGAGCATGTGGTGCTGGCGCGCTGGGGCGCCGACCGCCTGGTGAACGTGCAGGGCGAAGTGTTTGACGGCGGTGCCGCCGCCGATCCCGGGCGGCTTGAACTGCCGCAGTTGTCCGGCCCGGCGGCGAGCGAGCGCCAGGTGACGGCGCGCTATCGCAGCTTCAAAAGCATTCTTGCGCCGCTTGGCGCCGGCCTTGAGCCGCGCGAAGTGCTGCTCTCGGGCCGCTATGCCTGGCGCCTGCGCCTTGCCAACGGCCTGGTGCTCGAGCTCGGGCGTGAGACCGGGGTGGAAGCGGCGCCCGCCCGGGTCAAGGGGCAGGCGCAGGGGCAGGCGCAGGGGCAGGCGCAAGGGCAGGCGCAGAGTTCCGCGCCGCTGCCGGTGACCGACCGGCTGTCGCGCTTTGCCGCGGTCTATCCGCAGACGCTGGGCAAGCTGCGCCGCCGCCTCGATTACGTTGACCTGCGCTATCCCAACGGCTTCGCGTTGCGCGTGCCCGAAATCATGAATCCCGATTCCGAGAAAAAGGCCGCGCGCAAGCGCGCCTGAAAATAACCCCACCATGACCAAAGACAATCGTAACTTAATCGTCGGCCTCGATATCGGCACCTCCAAGGTGGTCGCCGTGGTCGCCGAGTTGTTGCCGGACGGCCGCCTCGAAGTGATAGGCATGGGCAATCACGAGTCCAAGGGCCTGAAAAAAGGCGTGGTGGTGAACATCGAATCGACGGTGAACGCAATCCAGCGCGCGCTCGAGGAGGCCGAGCTGATGGCCGGCGTGCGCATCCAGCGCGTTTTTACCGGCATCGCCGGCAGTCATATCAAGAGCTTTAACGGCAACGGCATGGTGCCGATCAAGGACAAGGAAGTGTCCTCGCTCGATGTAAACCGCGTCATCGAGACGGCGCGCGCGATGCCCATTCCCACCGACCAGCAGGTGCTGCACATCCTGACGCAGGAGTTCATCGTCGATGGGCAGGACGGCATCAAGGAGCCGCTGGGCATGTCGGGCGTGCGCCTTGAGGTGAAGGTGCACATCGTCACCGGCGCGGTCAGCGCGGCGCAAAATATCGTGAAGTGCGTGCGCCGCTGCGGCCTTGAGGTCAGTGACCTGATCCTGCAGCCGCTCGCCTCGAGCCTTGCGGTGCTGTCCGAGGATGAAAAAGAACTGGGCGTATTGCTCATTGACATCGGCGGCGGTACCACCGACCTGGCGATTTTTCGCGAGGGCGCGATACGCCACACCGCGGTGCTGCCCATTGCCGGCGACCAGATCACCAGCGACATCGCCATGGCGCTGCGCACCCCGACGCCCGAAGCCGAGGACATCAAGATCCGCTACGGCTGCGCGCTGCGTCAGCTCGCCGATCCGAACGAAATGGTCGAGGTGCCGGGTCTGGGCGACCGCGGACCGCGCCAGTTGTCGCGCCAGACCCTGGCCGAGGTGATAGAGCCGCGTGTCGAGGAGTTGTACTCGCTGGTGCGCGACGAGTTGAAGCGCTCCGGTTATCTCGAGTTGTTGTCCTCGGGAATCGTGCTGACCGGCGGCTCGTCAACGATGTTGGGCATGGTTGAACTGGGCGAGGAAATATTCCACATGCCGGTGCGCCTCGGCGTGCCGCGCTACCAAGGGGGGCTCGCGCATGTGGTGCGCAACCCGCGTTACGCCACCGTTGTCGGCTTGTTGCTCGAAGGCGTCACGCAGACACAGCGCGGCATCGTCTCGAGGCAGGGCGGATCGTTCAAGCAGGTCATGTCACGGATGCGCGAATGGTTCCAGAAGAATTTTTGATGAGAAAAATGTGATGGAAAAAATCTTGCACCAAAGAGAACAAAGAGAACACAAAGAACACAAAGAACACAGAGGGCACGTAGAAAGCAGGTTTCTCTTTGTCTTGTCTTTCTCGGTGTTCTCTGTGCTCCCTGTGGTGAATGCTTTTGCAGTTTTCGCTTTTGCAGTTTTGTTTTTAACTTTTAGTTCTTTCCCGGAAGAAGGAGGCAGACATGTTTGAAATCGTCGAAGCGCAACAAGGTGGCACCATCATCAAGGTAGTGGGCGTGGGCGGCGCGGGTGGCAATTGCGTCGATCACATGATCAGGAGCGGTGTGCAGGGGGTGGAGTTCATCTGCGCCAACACCGATGCGCAGGCGTTGATCCACGGCCTGGCGAAAAACCAGATCCAGCTTGGCGCGACCGGCCTCGGCGCGGGTGCCAAACCCGAAGCCGGGCGTGCCGCGGCGCTGGAGCAGCGCGACCAGATCGCCGAGGTGCTCGCCGGTGCGCACATGGTGTTCATCACCGCCGGCATGGGTGGCGGCACCGGGACGGGCGCTGCGCCGGTGGTGGCTGAAGTGGCCAAGGAAATGGGTATTCTCACCGTTGCCGTGGTGACCAAGCCTTTTTCCTTCGAGGGCATGAAGCGCATGCAGTCGGCCGAGAACGGCATTTCCGAGTTGTCGCAGTACGTCGATTCGGCCATCGTCATCCTCAACGAGAAGCTCGAGCAGGAGCTCGGTGACGACATCTCGATGGAGGACGCCTTCTCGGCTGCGGACAACGTGCTGAAAAACGCCGTCGGCGGCATCTCGGAGATCATCAATGTCAAGGGCATGATCAACGTCGATTTCCAGGACGTGCGCACCGTCATGGCCGAGCAGGGCATGGCGATGATGGGTTCGGGCACGGCGGGCGGCGTCGATCGCGCGCGCATCGCCGCGGAGCAGGCGGTGGCGAGTCCGCTGCTTGAGGGTGTCAACCTGTCCGGGGCGCGCGGCGTGGTGGTTAACATCACCGCCAACAAGTCGAGCCTGAAAATGCGCGAAACGAAAGAGGTGCTCAACACCATCCGCAGTTTTGCGGCGGAGGACGCGACCATCATCTTCGGCACGGTGTACGACGAGAACATGGGCGACGAGCTGCGCGTGACCGTGGTGGCGACGGGCCTGGGGCAGATGAGCGCCTCGCGCATACCCAAGCCGCAACTGGTGGTGTCGCAAAAAACCGGCACCGACAACATCGCCATGGGCGGCCCCGACTATGCCGCGCTTGACGCGATGCCGGCGGTGATCCGCAAAAACCGTGCGTCGACCATCGAGGCCTTGCAGCAAAGCGGCATGCCGACACTCGACATCCCGGCCTTCCTGCGCAAACAGGCGGACTAGGCGGCTGGAGCGGGAACGAGGGTGTGTCAGGCTGCCGTCCGGGACAGCCAGCATGCCGGCACACCCTCGTCTGCGCTTGTTTTGGCTCAGTTTTGGCTTGGCGGCGCATGCGCTGCCAACTGGCGTTGCGAACCTGTCGCAGCGATGACAGATTCATCAGGGCCATCCGCGCGGGTGAGTACATGCTTTCGCCGCCCCGACAAATGCTGCGTCGCACCGTAATGGCGCTATCCCCTTGAGTCCAAGGTATAATGTTATTGTAATCCTGCCTGCGGCGGCTTTTGGTCAAGATCCGGGACGCCGAGCCGGTCCGGCAAGCCAATTTGCAACGAACTCACCATCCGCCCGATTTTTACCGCTAATTCGTTACCGCTAACCTACCAAGCCCAAGGCATGCTCAAGCAGCGCACCCTCAAATCCCTGATCCGCGCCACCGGCGTGGGTCTGCATTCGGGTGAAAAAGTCACGATGACGCTGCGTCCGGCGCAGCCCGATACGGGCATTGTTTTTCGCCGCGTTGACCTCGCACAGCCTGCGGATATCCGCGCCGATGCCCACAACGTCACCGACACCCGGCTGTGCAGCACGCTTGAGGGCAACGGCACCAGGGTGGCGACGGTCGAGCATCTGATGTCTGCACTCTCCGGCCTTGGAATTGACAACGCCTATGTCGATTTGTCCGGCTCCGAAGTGCCGATCATGGACGGCAGCGCCGCCCCCTTTGTCTTCCTGATTCAGTCGGCCGGCATCGAGGAGCAGCCGGTGGCCAAGCGCTACATCCGCGTGAAAAAGACCGTGGAAGTGCGTGACGGCGACAAGTGGGCGAAGCTCGAACCCTTTGCCGGTTTCAAGCTGTCCTTTTCCATCGTTTTTGACCATCCGGTGCTCGACAAGTCGGCGCAGTCGGCCACGGTCGATTTCGCCGAGACCTCCTATGCGAAAGAAGTGGCGCGGGCGCGCACCTTCGGTTTCATGCAGGACGTCGAAACCCTGCGCTCGAATGGCCTTGCCCTGGGGGGCAGTCTCGAGAACGCCATTGTCATGGACGAGTTCCGTGTGCTCAACAGCGACGGGCTGCGCTATGCCGACGAGTTTGTGAAGCACAAGCTGCTGGACGCGATCGGCGACCTGTATCTCGCCGGCCACCCGTTGATCGGCGCCTTTTCGGCGCACAAGTCCGGCCACGCCATCAACAACCAGTTGTTGCGCGCGATGTTCGCCCAGGCCGACGCCTGGGAATTCGTCAGCTTTGACCGCGCCGAAGATGCGCCGGTCGCGCTCACGCGTCTGCTCGCGCAGCCGGTGTGACCGGCTCCCGGGGGTAGTGCCGTGCTGATGTTGCGCATTGCGGCGGTGCTGGTGGCCATCGCGCTGGCCGTCTCGATATTCTTGTGGCTGTTCACGCGTGACCGCAAGTACCTGCGTTTTGCCTTCAGGGTGTTTCAGTTTGCGGTGTTTGCAGTACTCGCCGTGCTGGCCTTGATGGCGCTGGAGCGCGTTGCTGTGCTCGTCTAGTCCGTGTATCGTGGCCGGTCAATCCACGGAAAAGCCGTTCTTTTCCTAGGATTGCCTTACTTGCACGGTCACCTCGATTGCGGTAACCTGCAGTCCCTGCCCGCTGAACAGGCTGATGAGCTTGGGGCGGTAATGAGCCAATTTGGCAGCAACTGCTCCATTTTCGGCGAAAATAACGACTTTTCCCTGCTTATAGTTGGCGATCTCGCAAGATTTTGCGAGCGGCTTCGGCAAGATTTCTGATAATTGCCGCCGAAGTTCGAGGAGACGCGCTGCCTGCGGCATCAGTGATCCGATACCCTCGGAGCCGTCCAGGTAAGCACCAATGTTTCGGGAGTGCATGGCGAAAGCCGGTGGAGGAGTCACATGCATATTATTCTGGTTTCAAACCGGCTGGCAACGGCCAAGTCGCTGACTATCTCGGCGCGCGACGTGCTGCTTGGGATCGGCGCCCTGATTGCGCTGGTGTTCGCGCTGTCGGCGGGCATGGCGTATTTTGGTTTTCGCCACGCCGCCGAAATCAAGCTGCCTTTCCTCGAAACTTTGCTGCTGGACGCCCAGCACAAGGAAAAGGAAAAAGAGCAGAGCTTTGTGCGCGAGAACCTCAACGCCATGGCGGTCAAGCTGGGCCAGATGCAGGCCCAGTTGATGCGCCTTGATGCGCTCGGTGAGCGGCTTTCGGCGCTGTCCGGCATCAAGCCGCAGGAGTTCCGGTTTACCGAGCAGCCCGGCCGCGGCGGTGCGCTTCCCGCCGGTACCCCGCCTTATAATTTTTCGGTTGACGAGTTCAGCCGCCAGCTCAACCTGCTGTCGCGCCACATGGAAAACCGCACCGACCACCTTGATGTGCTCGAATCGCAGTTGTTCGACGCACAGATCAAGAAAAAGCTGATGCCGACGATGCAACCGGTGGACGCCTCCTACAACGCCTCGAGTTTCGGCTGGCGCCCCGACCCCTTTACCGGCATGAACGCCCTGCACGAGGGTGTCGACTTTATCGCCGACGTCGGCACGCCGATTTATTCGGCCGCCGGTGGCGTGGTGGTGTTCGCCGAGTTCCACCCGCAGTACGGCAACCTGATCGAAATCGACCACGGCAACGATTTCACCACCCGCTATGCCCATGCCTCACGCTTGCTGGTCAAGGCCGGTGACCTGGTGCAGCGTGGCAAGAAAATCGCCGAGGTCGGTTCCACCGGCCGCTCCACCGGCCCGCACCTGCATTTCGAGGTGCGCTTCAAGGGCGTGGCACAAAACCCCACCCGCTTCCTGCAGCAGGCGACGAGCGTGGCCAAAGCCGCGGTGGCAAGGAAGTAGCAGTCTTATTTGCCGGGCGGTTTTAGGCGGACGGTATCACGCCCCTGCCGCGCCCCGGCTTGCAAAGCGCACGCGGCGACCCCATCCTTTGGCAGGGAAGCACCCATCCGGCGTGCTAAAATCGACGTTTTTCGCAGGTTTTCTTTTCCTACTCAATGATTTCCCGCATTCTCAAGTCGGTTTTCGGTAGCCGCAATGACCGTCTGGTCAAGCAATACGCCCGCAAAGTTGCGGCCATCAATGCGCTCGAACCGGCGCTGTCCGCGCTGTCGGACGCCGACCTGACCGCAAAGACCGCTGCGTTCAGGCAGCGTGTCGCCGCGGGCGAAACGCTGGATGACCTGCTGCCCGAGGCCTTCGCCGTCGTGCGCGAAGCGGGCAAGCGTGCGCTCAACATGCGCCACTTCGACGTGCAGATGATAGGCGGCATGGTTTTGCACAACGGCAAGATCGCCGAGATGCGCACCGGCGAGGGCAAGACGCTGGTGGCCACGCTGGCGGCCTACCTCAATGCGCTCACCGGTAACGGCGTGCACATCGTCACGGTCAACGACTACCTTGCCAGCCGCGACGCCGAGTGGATGGGCCGGCTGTACCGTTTTCTCGGCCTGTCGGTCGGCGTGATCCTGTCGCAAATGCCGCAGGAAGAAAAACACGCGGCCTATGCCGCCGACATCACCTTCGGCACCAACAACGAATTCGGCTTCGACTACCTGCGCGACAACATGACGATGCAGGTCGCCGAGCGTTTCCAGAAAAAACTCAACTTCGCCATCGTCGATGAGGTCGACTCGATCCTGATCGACGAGGCGCGAACGCCGCTGATCATCTCCGGCCAGGCCGAGGACCGCACCGAGCTCTATTACCGCATGAACGAGGTGGCGCCGCTGATGCAGCGCATGGCGGCCGAACCCAAGTCCGGTGAACCCGAACCGCCGGGCGACTTCAGTGTCGATGAAAAAGGCCACACGGTGATGCTGTCCGAAAAGGGCCACGAGCACGCCGAGAACCTGCTGGCGCGCGTCGGGCTCCTGCCCGAGGGGCGCAGCCTCTACGAGCCGGCCAACATCAACCTGATGCACCACCTGTACGCGGCGCTGCGTGCGCAGCACCTGTTTTTTCGCGACCGCCATTACGTCGTGCAAAACGGCGAGGTTGTCATCGTCGATGAATTCACCGGCCGGCTGATGCCCGGGCGGCGCTGGTCCGACGGGCTGCACCAGGCGATCGAGGCGAAGGAAAACGTCGCCATTCAGAACGAGAACCAGACGCTTGCCTCAATCACCTTCCAGAACTTCTTCCGCATGTACAAGAAGCTCTCGGGCATGACCGGCACGGCCGACACCGAAGCCTACGAGTTCCAGGAAATCTACAACCTCGAGACGGTGGTGATTCCGACCCACCGCGATATGGTGCGCATCGACAAGCTTGACCAGGTCTATCGCACCGGCATGGAGAAAAACCACGCCATCATCCGCGACATCAAGGCGTGCTACGAACGCAGCCAGCCGGTGCTGGTGGGCACCACCTCGATCGAGGCCTCCGAGCTGCTGTCGGGCCTTCTGACCAAGGAGAACCTGCCGCACCAGGTGCTCAACGCCAAGCAGCATGAGCGCGAGGCGCACATCATCGCCGAGGCCGGAAGGCCCAAGCAGATCACCATCGCCACCAACATGGCCGGCCGCGGCACCGACATTGTGCTCGGCGGCAACGTTGAAAAGCAGGTCGACCTGGTGCGCGCCACCGAGAACCTCGGCGACGCCGACAAGGAGTCGCGCATCGCGCAGTTGCAGAGCGAATGGCAGAACCTGCACGACACCGTGCTCAAGGCCGGCGGCCTGCACATCATCGGCACCGAGCGGCACGAGTCGCGGCGCATTGACAACCAGTTGCGCGGCCGTTCCGGCCGCCAGGGCGACCCGGGTTCGTCGCGCTTTTACCTGTCTCTGGAAGACTCGCTGTTGCGCATTTTCGCCGGCGAGCGCCTCAACGCCATCATGCAGCGGCTGAAGATGCCCGAGGATGAGCCGATCGAGCACATGCTGGTGACGCGCTCCATCGAGAGTGCCCAGCGCAAGGTCGAGGCGCACAACTTCGACATCCGCAAGCAGTTGCTCGAGTACGACAACGTCTCGAATGACCAGCGCAAGCATATCTATGAATTGCGCAATGAAATCCTCGAGAGTACCGACGTCTCGGAGCGTGTGCGCGCGCTGCGCGAGGGCGTGGTCGAGGATTTGTTCCGCGCCCATGTGCCGGCCGAGAGCGTCGAGGAGCAGTGGGACATTGCCGGCTTCGAAACGGTGCTGGCGGCGGAGATGCAGGTGCAATTGGGCCTGCAGCAGTTGCTCGAGACCGAGCCTGATTTGTCCGACGAGGATCTGCTGGCGCGCGCCATTGCCGGTGCCAACGCCGCATACCAGAAAAAACTCGAGGAGGCGCCGCGCGACGCGGTCCACCAGTACGAGCGCTTTGTCATGCTCTCCACTCTGGACACGCACTGGCGTGAGCACCTGTCGGCGCTCGACCAGCTGCGCCAGGGCATACACCTGCGCGGTTACGCGCAAAAGAACCCGAAGCAGGAGTACAAGCGCGAATCTTTCGAACTGTTCGGCGAGTTGCTCGAGCTGATCAAGCTCAATGTGACCAAGATGTTGATGGCGGTGCAGATCCGTTCGCAGGAAGAAGTCGATCAGGCGGAGAAAGAGCTGACGCCGCAGGTCGAGAATGTGCGCTACCAGCATGCCGCCTTTGAGGAATCCGCCGAGGGCGAGGACGTTGCCATCCTCGCCGATGACGAGCAGGCGAAGGGCGTGCCCTTGAAGCGCGCCATGGGCAAGGTCGGGCGCAACGACCCGTGCCCCTGCGGGTCGGGCAAAAAATACAAGCAGTGTCACGGCAAGCTGTCCTGATCCGGTCGGGCATCGGCTGGAAAAGCCCGCCTGGCGCGGCTTTCCAGCCGATTGCCGGAATTTCATTGTTTCGCTGAGGTGAAATTGCAATGGCTGTGAACCTGTTACCGCCCGATGCGGCGGCGCTGCTTTCCGTGCCCGGCGTGGAACTTGGATTTGCCGCGGCCGGCATTCGCAAGGCCGGGCGGCGCGACCTGATGCTGATGCAGCTTGCACCGGGCAGCCGCGTCGCCGGCGTGTTCACGCAAAACAGTTTTGCTGCCGCGCCGGTGCTGGTCTGCCGCGAACAACTCGCCGCCGGCACGCCGATACGGGCCATCATCGTCAACGCCGGCAACGCCAACTGCGGCACCGGCGAGCAAGGCCTCGTCGCTGCGCGACGCACTTGCGCGGCGGTCGCCGCCACGCTCGGTTGCAGCGCGGCCGAAGTGCTGCCATTCTCCACCGGGGTCATCCTCGAGCATCTGCCGGTCGAACGTATCGAGGCGGCGTTGCCCGCGTGCAAGGCGGGCCTCGCCGCTGCAAACTGGGCCGCTTCGGCCGAGGCCATCATGACCACCGATACCGTGGCCAAGGCCGTCTCGCGCAGCGTCACCATGGGCGGCGCCACGGTTTCGATTACCGGCATGGCCAAGGGTGTGGGCATGCTGCAGCCAAACATGGCGACGATGCTGGCGTTTATCGCCACCGACGCCGCGGTGACGCAGGAGGCCTTGTCGCGCCTGGTGCGCGAAGTCGCCGATCTGTCCTTCAACCGGGTTACCGTGGACGGCGATACATCGACCAATGACTCCTTCGTCATTGCCGCCACCGGCAGGGCCGGCAACCAGCCCGTTGATGGCGGCGCCGATTACGACGCGCTCAAGGCGGCGCTCGCCGAAGTCGCCGTGCATCTGGCGCAGTGCATTGCGCGCGACGGCGAGGGCGCGACCAAGTTCATCACCGTTGAGGTGGGTGGCGCGGCCAGCGATGCCGAGGCGCATGTGGTGGCCAAATGCATCGCCAATTCGCCACTGGTGAAGACGGCGTTTTTCGCCTCCGATCCCAATCTGGGGCGCCTGATCATGGCCATAGGCAATGCCGGTATCGCCGGCCTCGACACCGCGCAGGTCAATCTTTACCTCGGTGACGTCATGGTCATTGATCGTGGTGGCCGCGCTGCGAGCTACCGCGAAGAGGACGGCGCACGCGTGATGAAGCCGGCGGAGATCATCGTGCGCGTTGAACTCGGGCGCGGCGCCGGCCGGGCCACGGTGTGGACCTGCGATTATTCCTACGACTACGTCAAGATCAACGCCGAATACAGGACCTGATTCCCGCACATGGCCACAAAACCTTCCAAGAAGCCCGTAGCAACGTCCGCGGCCGGCGGCGATTTTTCACAATTGGTGGTGCGCCTCGGCGCCCTGCTCGACCGTGTCGAGGGCTTGCTGCCGGCGCCGCAGCAGGCGGTGGACTGGAAGGCGTCCATCGCTTTTCGCTGGCGCAAGCACGACGGCCGCGGCCATTTGCAGCCGGTGGCACATCCGCACAAGATCCATTTGTCCGACCTCAAGGGCGTAAACCGGCAAAAAGGCCTCATAGAGCAGAACACGCGCCAGTTCGTTGCCGGCAAACCGGCCAACAACGTGTTGCTGACCGGCTCGCGCGGCACCGGCAAGAGTTCGCTCGTCAAGGCCTGCCTCAACCGCTTTGCCAAAGACGGACTGCGGCTGATTGAAGTGGACAAGGCGGACCTCATCGACCTGCCCGACATCGCCGACCTTGTCACCGGGCGGCCGGAGCGCTTCATCATTTTTTGCGATGACCTGTCGTTCGAGGCCTCGGAAAGCGCCTACAAGGCGCTGAAGGCAATTCTCGACGGTTCGATTGCGGCGCCTGCGGAAAACCTGCTGGTTTATGCCACGTCCAACCGCCGTCACCTGATGCCCGAGTACATGCAGGAGAATCTCGAGTACAAGCATCTCGATGAGGAGATCCACCCGGGTGAGACCTCGGAGGAAAAAATCTCCCTGTCCGAACGCTTCGGGCTGTGGGTCTCGTTCTACCCCTTCGACCAGGACGACTACCTGGGTATCGTCGATTACTGGCTCGGCAGCTTCGGCTGCAAGCCCTCCGATGCGGCGCGTACCGAGGCCTTGCAATGGTCGATCAGCCGCGGTTCGCGCTCGGGGCGCATTGCCTACCAGTTCGCCCGCGACTGGTCCGGCCGCGAGGCGGCGAAAAAGCCGGAAAGGTGAGCAAGCCGGCCGCCGTTGACGTGGCGGTCGCCGTCCTGCTGCGGCCGGACGGGACTTTTTTGCTGGCGCAGCGCCCGAAAAAGAAAGTCTATGCCGGCTACTGGGAGTTTCCCGGTGGCAAGGTAGAACCGGGCGAAACGGTGCGCGAGGCGCTGGTGCGCGAAATCCGCGAAGAACTCGGCGTGGAGATCACCGCCGCCTATCCGTGGATCACCCAGGTGTTCACCTATCCGCACGCGACGGTACGCCTGCATTTTTTCCGCGTCACGCAATGGCAGGGCGAGCCGGCGACCCAGCCGCATGAGCACGATGCCGTGGTCTGGCAGGCGCTCGACAATCTCACCGTGCTGCCGCTGCTGCCGGCCAATACCTCGGTGATGCGCGCGCTGCGCCTGCCCGGGGAGTACGCGATTTCGGACGTCGCCGGCATCGGGGGAGTCGAATTCCTGGTGCGGCTTGAAAAGCGGCTGCGCCACGGCTTGCGCCTGCTGCAACTGCGTGAAAAAGCCATGGATGTCGCGGCGCTCGAGCCCCTCGCGATGAAGATGGTCGGGCTGGCGCGTGCCTATGGCGCGCGCGTGCTGGTCAACGGCGACGTAAACCTGGCGCGGCGCGTCGGCGCGCACGGCGTGCATTTCTCCGCCGCACAGTTGATGGGGCTGCCCTTGCGGCCGGAACTGGCCTGGTGTGCGGCCTCATGCCACAACGCCGAGGAACTGCGTCGCGCCGAGGAACTGGGCCTGGACTTCGTGCTGATCGGGCCGGTGCTTGATACGCCCTCGCACCCGGGCGCAAAGACGCTGGGCTGGGAAGGTTTTGCCGCGCTCGCACGCGGCGCGGCGCTCCCCGTCTATGCCGTTGGCGGAATGAATCCGGGTGTGCTGGAGCAGGCGCGCACGCTGGGTGCGCATGGATTGGCGATGATCAGGGGAAGCTGGGTTGAAGCGACGTGAAGGAGTGAAAGGCCTTGGCAGACGGTGTATCACGCATTCACTTTCTCACTTCTCGCCCGCTTCACCACCGTCTTCGACTTCGTCTTCCTGCTCCACCGCGGCAACGCGGTACTCCTCGTTTGCCCAGGCCCCGAGGTCAATCATCTTGCAGCGCTCCGAGCAAAACGGTTTGTAGCGGTTTTCTGCATCCCAGGCCACTGTGGTGCTGCAGCGCGGGCAACTGACGGTGCGAGGGGTGATGCGCGGCGTGTCCATGGCGGGCGGTACTGCAATCAAAGATTGCAGAAGGTCAGCTCAAATTCGACATCGGTGTCGCAGCCGCGCGCGCGGTCCGCGCTTAGCACGGTGAATCGGATGTTGAGGGCGTACTTGTTGGCGCTGATCTCGGGAATCACCTGCGTGTCGCGCGGCAGCCGGATGCGCACCAGTTGCGCCACGCGTCCGCCGAGCATTTGCGAGAAAGTGCCGTGCTGGGCGACATGCTTGCCGGGCTTGCCGCCCTCGCGCAGCAGCTTGAGCACGATGGCGCCGGCGTCGCGGATCGCGAACACCGGTGCGACCCAGGCCTGCAGGTCGGCGCTGCGTTCGGCGACGTCGCGATGCAGCCAGTAATGATACGAGGGCAGGTCGAATTCGTTGGTGCCGCCTGGAATGCTGCTGCGCTGCTTGATGCTCATCAGCCATTCGTTTTCACGCACGTGCTGGCCGATTTTTCCGGCCATGGCGAACAGCGATGCGCTGGCGCGCTCAATGTCGCCCAGCACCTGCAGCAGGATGTCCTCGGCGATGTCGGGGTTGTTGCGGAACGCGGTCAGGACCTGGCGCTGCCGTTCAAGTTCCTGCAGCAGGTCCGACTTGAGGTCGGCGCGGCTTGCTACCCCGAGAATTTCAAACAGCGTGAGCAGCGCGAAGTGGTGGTCGAGCGCATCGTCGCGCGCGAGCAGAACGCCAAGGCGTTCGAACAAATCCTCCAGTCGCAGCAGGGTACGGATGCGCTCATTCAGCGGATATTCGTAAATTATCACTGTCGCGCCCGTCGACCGTGGAGGAAAATTTGCTGAATTCTGAACGAATTAGCCACGATTTACAACCTTCCGGGTGAAATTAGAGGCCGGCGTCATGGCAGGGCTCAAATCGCCTGCGGGTGCGCCAGTTCAAGATAGCGGCGGTGAAGGTGTTCGACCTGCGGACGCAGCGCGTCTTGCACGCCGCTGTTGTCGATGACGTCGTCGGCCGCAGCGAGGCGTTGTTCCCGCGTCGCCTGTGCCGCCATGATCGCCCGCACCTGCGCCTCGGGCAGCCTGCTGCGCGCCATGACGCGCGTGACTTGTGTCTGCTGCGGGCAGTCCACGACGGCAATGCGACGGTACCTGTCCCGGCCCGGCGCCTGCGCGCCCCCCGATTCGACCAGCAGCGGAATCATCAGTACCACGTAGGGGCCGGTCGCCGCCGCCGCGAGGCGGTCGCTCTCGGCGCGGATCAGCGGGTGCAGGATGGTTTCAAGGCGCTTTTTGGCGGCCGGATCGGAAAATGCAAGGTCGCGCATTCTGCCCCGGTCGAGCGCCCCGTCCGGGCCGATAAAACCGTCGCCGAACGTGGCCCGGACGGGCGCGATCGCCGCGCCTCCGGGCGCGCTCAGCGCGTGCGCGATGGCGTCGGCGTCGATGACCGTGGCACCAAGCGCGCTGAAGATATCCGCAACGCTCGACTTGCCGCTGCCGATGCCGCCGGTAAGCCCGATGGTGTAGGGCAGGGTTGCCATTGCGCTCACTTCAATACGCGAGGTTGAGCCAGCTGCGCGTCAGCTGCGGGCCCCAGAACATCGCCACCACACCGCCCGCCGCGAGATAGGGGCCGAAGGGGATGGGCACGTTGCGGCCGTGTCGCGCCAGGACGATGAGGCCGACGCCGACCACCGCCCCGACCAGCGAGGAGAGCAGGATCACCAGCGGCAGCATGGTCCAACCGAGCCATGCGCCTATCGCCGCGAGCAGCTTGAAGTCGCCGTAACCCATGCCCTCCTTGCCGGTGGCGAGCTTGAACATCCAGTACACACTCCACAACGACAGGTATCCGGCCGCGGCACCGAGGACTGCGGCTTTCAGATCGACGAACCCGCCGGCCGTGTTGAGCAGCAGTCCGGCCCACAACAGCGGCAGCGTGATCGAGTCGGGCAGCAATTGCGTGTCAAAGTCGATGAAGGTCGCGGCGATCATGCACCACAGGAACAGCATCGCGCCGGCGGCGGCGAGGCCGAAACCGAAATGCAGCGCCGCGCCCGCGGTGGCGATGCCGGTCAGTGCCTCGACCAGCGGGTAGCGCGGGCTGATGGGCGTCTTGCATCCGGAGCAGCGGCCGCGAAGCACGAGCCAGGACAGCAGCGGGATGTTCTCGAGTACGCCGATGCGGTGGTTGCACTTGGGGCAGTGCGAGGACGGGCGCAGCAGGCTGTAGGGGCCCTGCTCGGGAACGGTCTCGCCGCGCAACTCGGCGCACTGCTCCTGCCATTCACGTTCCATCATGCGCGGCAGGCGGTGGATCACGACATTGAGGAAGGAACCGACGCACACGCCCAGCACCAGCGCGAAGCTCACGAACACCGCAGGTTGCGAAAATTCGGTCATCATCGTCCGGGCAATAAAAAGCGGTTACAGGTCATGCCTGTAACCCCGGAGGCGGTTGCGCAAAGGCTCAGACGGCCTGGCCGAGTTTGAAGATCGGCAGGTACATCGCCACCACCATGCCGCCGATGAGACCGCCCAGCACGACCATGATCACCGGTTCCATCAGCGACGAAAGCGAGGCCACCGCGTCGTCCACTTCCTGCTCGAAAAAGTCGGCAACCTTGGACAGCATGCCGTCCAACGCGCCCGACTCCTCGCCGATGGAGACCATCTGGATCACCATGTTGGGGAAGAGGTTGGAATTCTGCATAGCGGCGGTGAGCGCGGTCCCGGTGCTCACCTCCCGCTGGATGATCTTGGTTGCCGCGGCATAGACGTAGTTGCCGGATGCACCGCCCACCGAATCGAGCGCTTCAACCAGCGGCACGCCGGCGGCGAACATCGTCGACAGCGTGCGCGTCCAGCGTGCGATGGTGGAGATTTTCACCAGGTGGCCGAACACCGGAGCCTTCAACATCAGCTTGTCCATGAAAATCTGCACCGCCAGCGAACGCTTCCACGACTCGAGGAAGAAATAGATGCCGCCGCCGACACCGCCCAAAATCAGGTACCAGTATTGGACGAATTTATCCGAAATCGCCATGACGATGAGGGTCGGTGTGGGCAGGTCGGCGCCAAAGCTGGTGAACACTTGCTTGAACGCCGGGATGACGAAAATCATGATGACCGCAGTGATGATGAAGGCGACGACAATGATCGCGACCGGGTAGAACAGCGCGGCCTTGATCTTGGACTTGATCGCCTCGGTTTTTTCCTTGTAGGTGGCGAGACGGTCGAGCAGGCTCTCGAGAATACCGGCCTGTTCACCGGCGCCCACCAGGTTGCAAAACAGCGCGTCAAAGTGAAGCGGATATTTCCTGAAGGCGTTGGTCAGCGACGAGCCGGTCTCGACCTCGGTCTTGATCGACATCAGCAGGCGGGCGACGGCCGGGTTGGCGTGGCCCTTGCCGACGATGTCGAAGGACTGCAGCAGCGGCACGCCGGCCTTCATCATGGTCGCCAGCTGGCGCGTGAACAGCGTGATGTCCTTGGCGCTGACGCTGCCGCCCGAGCCCATGCGCTGCTTCTTGATCTTGGAGACCAGCACGCCCTGGCGGCGCAGCGTGGCGTTGACGACGGCTTCGCCCTGCGCGCGCATCTCGCCCTTGACCTGTTTGCCGGTCTTGTCCTTACCCTCCCAGGTAAAGTTGAATTCCTTGACCGCGTCCCGCTTGAGCGCTGCTGTAGCCATGATGTCCCCTCTGCCGGCGTTGCCGCCGCTTGCCTGTTGCCGTTAACTTTGGACCTTTGATGCCGCGTCCTTCGATTGCACCGTGGTTTGTGCGCGTAGTGCCGGATGCGTAATGCCTTATTCGTTGGTTACCGCCATGACTTCCGCCAGCGAGGTCAGTCCCTGCATGACCTTGGTCAGCCCCGACCTGCGCAAGTCGGCGATGCCCTCGCGCCGCGCCTGGTCGGCTATGTCTATCGCATTGCCGCCGCTCATGATAATGCGGCTGATGTTGTCGGACACCGGCATTACCTGATAAATGCCGACCCTGCCCCTGTAACCGCTGCCCTTGCAGTGCTCGCAACCGACCGGACCCTGCAGCTGCCAGTTGCCGTCGATCTCGGCGGCGGCGAATCCGGCATGCAGCAGCGCTTCATGCGGGATGCTAACCGGAGCCTTGCAGCCGCACAAGCGCCGGGCGAGGCGCTGCGCGGTGATCAGTGTGACGCTGCTGGCGATGTTGAAGGGCGCGATGCCCATGCTCATCATGCGCGTCAGCGTAGTGGGTGCGTCGTTGGTGTGCAGCGTGGACAATACGAGGTGGCCGGTCTGCGCCGCTTTCACCGCCATTTCCGCGGTTTCAAGGTCGCGGATTTCGCCGACCATGATGACGTCCGGGTCCTGGCGCAGGAAGGATTTGAGCGCCGCGGCGAAAGTGAGGCCGGCGCGCTCGTTGATGCTGACCTGGTTGATGCCCGGTAACGTCATTTCTGCCGGGTCTTCGGCGGCCGATATGTTGATACCCGGCTTGTTGATCAGGTTCAGGCAGGTGTAGAGCGACACCGTTTTGCCGCTGCCGGTGGGGCCGGTGACAAGGATCATGCCGTAGGGCCGGTGCAGCGCTTCGAGCAGGTGCTGTTTTTGTTCGCGTTCGTAGCCGAGCGCGTCTATGCCCAGCGCCACCGACGAGGGGTCGAGCACGCGCATGACGATTTTTTCACCGTACAGCGTCGGCAGCGTGCTCACCCTGAAGTCGACGGCGCGTGTTTTCGACAGCGTCAGCTTGAGACGGCCGTCCTGGGGCGTGCGTTTTTCCGAAATGTCGAGGCGGGAAATCACCTTGATGCGCGAGGCGATCTTGTCCTTGAGCAGCAGCGGCGGCTGCGCCACTTCGCGCAGTTCGCCATCGACGCGAAAACGCACGCGGTAATATTTTTCGTAGGGCTCGAAATGCAGGTCGGAGGCACCCTCGTCGATGGCGTCGACGAGCATCTTCTGGATGAATTTCACCACCGGGGTGTCGTCGGCCTCGCTCGCCGCGGCGATGTGCTCTTCGTGCGCCCTCAGCGCATCCTCGCCGGCGAACTCAAGGTCGAGGTTGTCGTCCACCAGCTGCTTGAGCGTGATGTCCGAACTCTCGATGAGCTTCTTGATGACGGCGCCCAGTTTGTCGTCCTCGACGACGACCGCGTCGATGGCGAGGTTGGACTGGAACTTGACGTCGTTGAGCGTTTGCGCGTCCGAAGGATCGGAAACGGCCACCGTGAGGCGTCCGCCGCGCTTGAGCAGCGGCACGACGCGGCACGACTGCATCAGTTTGCGGTCGATAAGGCCGCTGGCAAAGCCCTGCGGGTCGGCGGCGTCCAGGTCGAACAGCGGCAGGCCGAAGGTGCCCGAGGCGAACTCGGCGATTTGCAGCGCGGACAGTTTTTTGCTCGAAAGCAGCTGCTCGATGAAGCTGGTGTTGCCGGCCTTGGCCATGGCGGTGAGGCTCTCGGCTTCGGTGGCGTGGATGCGGCCGTGCTGCACCAGCGCGCGGGCGAGGCCGATGCCCGCTACCGCCGTCAGTTGCGGCGTGCCGAGGGCGTTCATGCCGAGGCGTCCCGGCGGCGGTCCGGGCGCGAACTCTCAGGTGTAAGGTTTGCTGCGTCCATGCTTGGCATCTTCCCACTCCGACCCGTCTTGCCTGCGTGATGTGATGCACATTCCGGTGTTTTTTTGGCGCTGAACCAGGAGGGTATTGTCCGCAAATCCGTCGTCTGAAGTCCTTGATTCGACGCCACTAAAGCGATGATGCCTCTTCCCTGTGCTTTTGTAAAGTCTAAGGTTTTGCTTGTAAGTTATTGAGTAAAATGTAGTATTTAATTCAGAATTGTCTCGAAAAAATGACTTTGTGGTCGTCGCGGAGCAGATTTATTCGTCGCCTTCGGGCTCCGGACGGAACAGCCGCACCGTCTTGACCACGCGGTCCAGCGTTTGCACGATCTCCATCGGCACCCCGGCAATTTTCAGGCTTACGCCCGCCTCGGGGATGTCCTCAAAATACTCGAGGATGAGGCCGTTCAGGGTTTTCGGTCCGTCCATGGGCAGCCCCAGTCCGAGCTTGCGGTTGAGTTCGCGCACCGCGCTCGAGCCCTCAACCAGGCTGGAACCGTCGGCGTCCCAGGCAAGGCGGTTGGCGCGCGCCGGTGCGGTCGAGGTGAACTCGCCTATCATTTCCTCGATGATGTCCTCCACGGTAACCAGGCCGAGCAACTCGCCGTATTCGTCCACCACGAGTGCAAAACGCTGGTGGTTTTCCTGGAAGTACTGCAATTGCGCGAACAGTGGTGTGCTGGCCGGGATGTAGTACGGTGCGATCAGGGTTTCGGCCAGACGCTCCGCATCGAGTTCATCTGATCGCACCAGGCGCAGCACGCGCCGCAGATGCAGGATGCCGGCGATGTTGCCCAGCTCGCCGCGGTAGACCAGCAGCCGGGTGTGGTAACTCGTCGCCAGCTGCTGCACGATTTCGTCAATGGGTGCTTCGAGGTCTATGGTTTCGATCTGCGCGCGCGATGTCATTACGTCCTCGACCGTGATGCGCTCGAGGTCAAACAGATTCATCAGGATGGCCTGGTGTTTTTTAGGCATGAAATTGGCGGACTCGAGCACCACCGAACGCAGCTCCTCCATCGACAGGCGCTGCGGCTGGTCGCCGGCGCGCGGTTTCAGTCGCGTGATGAACAGCAGTGCCCCGACAAACAGGTTGACGAACCATACGATGGGGTAGAGCGCCTTCAACAGCGGCTTGAGCACATAGGCGATGGGCAGCGCGATGCGTTCGGCGTTCGCCGCGCCGACGACCTTGGGCGTAATCTCGGAGAACACCAGGATGAGGAAGGTCACCGCAAGCGTGCCGATGCCCAGTGCGAGCTCGTTTTCGCCAAAAAGCCGCACCGTGATCACGCCGGCGAGAACGGCCGAGGCGGCGTTGACCAGGTTGTTGCAGAGCAGAATCACGCCGAGCAGGCGGTCGGTGTGGGCGAGCAGCTCCGAGGTGATTTTCGCGCCGCGATTGCCAAGGCGTACCAGAGACTTCAGACGGTAACGGTTGACCGACATCATGCTGGTCTCGGCGATCGAAAAAAAGCCCGAGATGATCAGCAGCACGCCAAGGATGATCAACTGCGTCGATAGGGAGATATTGTCCATTTTCCGCGCACCCGCCGCCCGTTGCTGGCGGCGGTGGTGCTCAGCCTAGCGTTCTGCCCAGCACCACTTCCATGACGAAGCGGCTGCCGACATAAGCGATCAACAGGGCCGAAAATCCCGACAGCGTCCAGCGCAGCGCCTTGCGTCCGCGCCAGCCGTAGAGAGTGCGGCCCACCAGCAGTGCGGCGAAGATCAGCCATGACGCCAGGGCGAACAGCGTCTTGTGGTTGAACTTCATTGCCTGCTGGAAAATGGTTTCGGAAAATACCGCGCCGGTGATCAGCGTCAGTGTCAGCAGCGTGAAGCCAAGCGCAATCAGCTTGAACAGCACTGACTCCATGGTGAGCAGCGGCGACAGTGTCGCAAGCGGACCGGCGAGGGTGTGGCCGCGCAAGCGCCGTTCAAGCAGCGTCATCAGCAGCGCCTGCAGCGCAGCGATGGTGAACAGGCTGTAGGCGAGCATGCCAAGGACAAGGTGCAGGCGGAACTCGAATGAATGGGTGTAGGCGGGGCTGATCATGCCCGGAAAGGGCAGCGGCAGTAAGGAGCAGGCCGCCGCAGAGGCGAGCAGCAGCGGTTGCATGCCTTCAAGGCTGAGAAAGTGTCGTTCCATCCAGTAAATGAGTACCGCCAGCCAAAGAATGATGGACAGCGCCAGCCCGAAGCCGAAGCGCAGTTCGGGGGCGCCGAACAGTACCTGGTAGAGCAGTACCGAATGCAGCAGCAGCGGCGCCAGTATGGCCGGACGCTCCCAGGACGCCACAGCGGGTGCGCCGCCCGGCGCCGCGACCTGCATGGGGGCGCCGGCCGCCGGTGCGGCGGCGCCCCAGCGGGTGCGCCAGAAATACACCGCCAGGGCGATGTAAAGGAGGGCGGTGAGGGCGTGCAGTAGAATAAGCATGGTCGCTAGTTTACACTGACCGACCTGTTTGCAGCGTTCCCCGGCTGCTGACGTGCGCCGTCTTGCGTTGGCGCCCATTCAGGCCGCCCCCCCACTCCTACAGACTGCCGCCCATGCTTGAAAATCTGACCCAGCGCCTGTCGCGCGTCATCAAGACCATACGCGGCGAGGCGCGCCTTACCGAGGCGAATATCTCCGAGGCCTTGCGCGAGGTCCGCATGGCGCTGCTCGAGGCCGATGTGGCGCTGCCGGTGGTGCGCGACTTCATCGCCTCAGTCAAGGAAAAAGCCCTTGGCGAGGAGGTCATCGGCAGCCTCACGCCCGGCCAGGCGCTGGTGTCGGTGGTGCATCGCGAACTGACCGCGTTGATGGGCGGCGAGAATGCTGCGCTCGATCTTGCCGCGCAGCCGCCGGCGGTGATCCTGATGGCCGGTCTGCAGGGCTCGGGCAAGACCACCACCTCGGGCAAGCTGGCGAAGCTGCTGCTCGAACAAAAGAAAAAAGTCCTGCTCGTCTCCTGCGACGTCTATCGTCCCGCGGCCATCGAGCAGTTAAAACTGCTGGCGGCCCAGGTCGGCGTCGATTTCTTTGCGTCCGACGTCGGGCAAAAGCCGGTCGACATCGCCACTGCCGCCCTGCATCACGCCAAAACGCATTACCAGGACGTGCTCATCGTCGATACCGCCGGCCGCCTGGCGATTGACGAGGCGATGATGGCCGAAATAGGGCAGATCCACGCCGCAGTCAATCCGGTCGAGACGCTGTTTGTCGTCGACGCGATGCAAGGCCAGGACGCCATCAATGTCGCCAAGGCCTTCAGCGAGGCGCTGCCCCTCACCGGCGTGGTGCTGACCAAGCTCGATGGCGATTCGCGCGGCGGCGCGGCGCTGTCGGTGCGCCATGTCACCGGCAAGCCGATCAAGTTCGCCGGCACCAGCGAAAAAATCGGCGGTCTCGAGCCCTTTCATCCCGAACGCATGGCCGGGCGCATCCTCGGCATGGGCGATATTCTTTCGCTGGTCGAGGAGGCGCGCAAAGGCGTTGACCAGGAAGAGGCGATCAAGCTTGCCGAGAAATTTCGCAAGGGCAAGGGCTTCGACCTCGAGGACTTCAAGGCGCAGATCGCGCAGATGCGCAAGATGGGCGGCCTGTCGTCGCTCATAGACAAGCTGCCGGCGCAACTGGCGCAGGCGGCACAGGCGCAATCTGCGGACGCCGGCGAAAAGCAGATGCGCCGCACCGAGGGCATCATCAACGCCATGACGCGGCTCGAGCGCACCAGGCCGGAACTGATCAAGGCCTCGCGCAAACGCCGCATCGCCACCGGCGCCGGCGTGTCGGTGCAGGAGGTCAACCGCCTGCTGACGCAGTTCGAGCAGATGCAGAAAATGATGAAGCAGATGCAAAAAGGCGGCATGCAGAAAATGATGCGCAGCATGAAGGGCTTGATGCCGGGTATGCGCTAGCGCACGGCAACCGGCCCTGCTCCGGATGATGGCCGGGCTAATTCAGAATATTGCTGAATTCAAAGAAAAAAGTGCCTGGCGGCTGGGCTTTTTGCCCGCCCCACCAGCGCGGCGCGGCCAAATTTGCCAAAAGTGCATAAAACCGCGTAAAATCACGGGCTTTTCCCCGTTCCGGCCAAGTGGCTGGAATAAAACCTCCGCATCGGAGAAATTGAAATGGTTGTTATTCGTTTAGCCCGTGGTGGCGCCAAGCACCGTCCTTTCTACAACATCGTTGCCGCCGACTCCAAGTTTCGTACGCAGGGCCGCTTTCTTGAGCGCGTCGGGTTCTATGACCCGAAAGCCCCCGAAGGCCGCGAGTCGCTGCGTATTTCGATGGAGCGACTGACGTTCTGGAAGAACAACGGCGCCCAGATGTCGCCCACCGTGGCACGCTTGGCCAAGACCTTCAGCAAGGCCGCCGGAGCTGCGGCAGCAAAATAATTTCCCTGGCGCCTGCAGTGGCAACAAAGGTGCCCGGTACAGGGGGAAACGGATCAGCGGCGCGGTCGACTGCAGAGCCGCAACCCGCCAGGGAGTCGCAACAGCTGGTCACGATGGCCCGGATCATCGGGCCGTGGGGCGTCAAAGGCTGGGTCAAGCTGCTGCCCCACACCGACGAGATCGACATGTTGTGCGGCCACGCCAAATGGTGGCTGGGACGCAACGGTGACTGGCGCGAAGTGAACATCGCCGGTATCGAACAAAAAGGCCGGCACCTCGTAGCGCAAATCGACGGGATTGTGGTTCCCGAAGAGGCGGTCAAGCTCAAAGGTCTCGACGTTGCGCTGCCCCGTGCCGTTCTGCCGGCAAGCGCCGAGGGCGAGTTTTACAAGGTTGATCTGGTCGGCCTTGAGGTGCTGAACGAAGACGGCAATGCGCTGGGTCGCGTTGCCGAGTTGTACACCAACGGCGCGCACGACGTATTGCGCGTGGTTACGGCGGAGGGGGAGCAGAAAGAGCGCCTGATTCCTTTTGTTCCCGCGGTGGTGCGCCAGGTCGACATGGCCGCCGGCGCGATACATGTGGAATGGGGGCTGGATTGGTGAATGTCCGGCAGCAGGCTGACAATGCAGTTTGACTGCGTCACGCTGTTCCCCGAGATGTTCGCGGCCGTTGCCGGTTCGGGCGTTACGCGGCGCGCGAAAGAGCAGGGCCGGTTTGGATTGAGGATGTGGAATCCGCGCGATTTCACCACGGATAATCACCGTACGGTCGATGACAGGCCATACGGGGGCGGGCCGGGCATGGTGATGCTGGCCGACCCGCTGGAAAAAGCGGTGAACGCGGCGCAGGCGGCGGGCGGGGGTCGGGCGAAGGTGATTTACCTGTCGCCGCAGGGACCGGTGCTGGATCACAAAAAAGTGATCGCGCTGTCCGCCGAGTCGAGGCTGGTATTGCTGTGCGGGCGTTACGAAGGCATAGACGAGAGGCTGTTTGCGCGGGTGGTCGATGAGGAGTTGTCCATCGGCGACTACGTGCTCTCAGGCGGCGAACTGGCCGCGATGGTATTGATCGACGCCTGCGTGCGGCAGTTGCCCGGGGTGTTGAACGATGAAGGTTCGGCGGCGCAGGATTCGTTTTCCGCCGGATTGCTGGAAGGGCCGCAGTACACGCGGCCCGAGGTGTACCAGGGTGAGGCTGTGCCGCCGGTGCTGCTGTCGGGCAACCATGCGGACATCACGCGCTGGCGTTTGAAACAGGCTGTAGGCAGAACATGGCTGCGACGCCCCGAGCTTCTTGAAGGCCGGGGCCTCTCACAGACCGAAAAGAGCCTGCTGGAAGAATTCCGGCGGGACCAAAACGAGCAGGGCAAGTCCTGAAAAACAGGCTGTTCTGGGTCGAAACGATGAAGGGAAATGAGCATGAATCTGATAGAGCAACTCGAGCAGGAAGAAATCGCGCGCCTCGGCAAGACCATCCCGGTATTCGCCCCCGGAGACACGGTGATCGTCAACGTCAACGTCAAGGAAGGCGAGCGCAAGCGCGTCCAGGCCTATGAAGGCGTGGTCATCGCCAAGCGCAACCGCGGCCTCAACTCCGCGTTCACCGTGCGCAAGATCTCCTCGGGTGAGGGCGTGGAGCGTACCTTCCAGACCTACTCGCCGCTGATCGCGTCGATCGAAGTCAAACGCAAGGGCGACGTGCGCCGCGCCAAGCTGTACTACCTGCGCGACCGTTCGGGCAAGTCGGCGCGTATCCGCGAAAAGCTCACGGCGCGCATTCCCGGCGCCAAGACTGCAGCGGCGCCCGCTGCCGCACCTGCCACGCCTGCCACGCCTGCCGCCGCAAGCGATTCGCAATAAGCCGCCATCCATGCCGCCCCGGCTCGGCGGGCGGTATTAAAGAACGAGGGACGCCGCGGCGTCCCTTTTTCATGACGGTGGTAAGCGATTGGGTAGAGCAAGGGTCTTTACAACTGACTCGGCAGTCATTTATTATGCCGTTACTGACCCGACGGTCAGTAACCTGGGGGGTTTCATGAGATTACCGTCTCTAGTCGTGGTGTTGGCCCTGTTGGGCGCGCTGGCGGCCTGCGGCAAGGAAGAGGCAAAACCAGCGGCCATTCGCCCGGTGTTGCTGCACGTCGTCACCATCGGTGCCGGCCTTGGCCAGGACGTTTATTCGGGTGAAGTACGCGCGCGGCATGAGGCCGACCTGGGCTTTCGCATTGCCGGCAAACTCGTCGCCCGTCTGGTCGATACCGGCGCTACGGTCAAAAAAGGCCAGCCTCTCGCCCGGCTTGACCCGCAGGATGTACAGCTCAATGCCGCAGCGGCCAAGGCGCAACGCGCCGCCGCCGAGGCCGATGCTGCGTTCGCCAAGTCTGAACTCGACCGCTACGCCGATCTTGTCGCGAAAAAATTTGTCAGCCAGACCGTATTCGACGGAAAACTCAACGCCTACAACGCCGCGCGGGCCAAATTTGAGCAGGCGCAGGCGCAATACGAGGTGAGCCGCAACCAGGCCGCCTATGCCACGCTCGTCGCCGACCAGGATGGCGTCATCACCGCCGTTTCGGCCGAGGCCGGGCAGGTCGTCGCCGCCGGCCAGGCGGTGATGCGCCTCGCCCAACCGCGCGAAAGGGAAGTCCTCGTCAATGTTTCAGAGAACAAGCTGCCCACGCTGCGCGCCGCGCGCGCGCTCGCCGTCAGCCTGTGGTCGGTGCCGGGCAAAGTCTACGCCGCGCGCATTCGCGAGATTTCGCCCGGTGTCGATGCGGCGACGCGCACCTTCGCCGTCAGGCTCAGCCTGCCCGATGCCGACGCCGCCGTTGCGCTGGGCATGACTGCGAACGTGCTGGTACAGGGGGCCGCCGCAGACGGCGTGGCGGTGTTGCCGATGACGGCGCTGACGGAGGCCGCCGGCGCGCCGGCGGTCTGGATCTACCAGACCGAGCCCGGCGCACAACAGGGCAGGGTGGCGCTGCGCGCGGTCAAGGTCGGCGAATACCGCGAGGGCGCGGTGACCATCACCTCCGGCCTCGCCGGCGGCGAGCTGGTGGTGAGCGCGGGCGTGCACAAACTGGTGGCGGGGCAGGTGGTCAGGCCCGCCGCTGTGGCCAGCACGGCGCCGGCCGCCGCGGCGCCGGCGACCGCGGCGAAATAGGCGCAGGCAGGCGCGGCTCGCCTTGGGGCATTTCAATCTCTCCGAATGGGCGCTGGGCCACCGCGGCCTGGTGCTGTATTTCATGCTCGCGCTGGCGGTCATGGGCGTGTTCTCCTATGACCGCCTCGGCCAGTCCGAGGACCCGCCCTTCACCTTCAAGGTGATGGTGGTGCGCACGCTGTGGCCGGGAGCCACGGCGCGCGAAGTCGCCGAGCAGGTCACCGGGCGAATCGAAAAAAAGCTGCAGGAAGCGCCGTATGTCGATGTGATTCGCAGCTACTCCAAGCCGGGCGAATCGCTGGTGTTTTTTCTCGCCAAGGACTCGACCCCGCCGGCCGAGGTGCCCGACCTCTGGTACCAGGTGCGAAAGAAAGTCGGCGACATCACGCAGACCCTGCCCGCCGGCGTGCAGGGGCCGTTTTTCAACGATGAGTTCGGCGACACCTTCGGCAACATCTACGCGCTGACCGGCGACGGTTTCGACTATGCCAGCCTGAAAAAGCACGCCGACCATGTGCGCTCGGAACTGTTGCGACTGCCCGGCGTTGCCAAGGTCGAGTTCTTCGGCGAGCAGGAAGAAAAAATCTTCATCGAAATATCCAACGCCAAACTCGCCAACCTCGGCATCGATCCGCAGACCATTTTCGCCACGCTGCAAAAGGAGAACGCGCTCGCGCCCTCGGGCTCCTTCGAGACCGCAAGCGACCGCGTGTTCCTGCGCGTGTCGGGCGAGTTTCGCTCGCCCGAGGCGATTGGCGAGGTGTCGCTGCGCGCCAACGGCCGCCTGATCCGCCTTGGCGACATCGCGCGCATCACCCGCGGCTATGCCGACCCGCCGGTGTCGAAGATGCGCTTTCGCGGTGAGGAGGCCTTCGGTATCGGCGTTTCCATGGCGAGGGGCGGCGACATTCTTGAACTGGGACGCCTGCTTGAGCGTGAAACCAGGCGCATCCAGACGGCCCTGCCGGTGGGAGTGGAGCTGCACCAGGTGTCCAACCAGCCCGACTCGGTCAAGCGCTCGATTCGCGAATTCCTGCGCACCCTCGCCGAGGCGGTGGTCATCGTGCTCGCGGTGAGCCTGTTGTCGCTCGGGCTGCGCACCGGTTTCGTGGTTGCTCTGTCCATCCCGCTGGTGCTAGCCATCACCTTTTTGTTCATGAGCATCCTCGATGTCGGCCTGCACAAGATTTCCCTGGGCGCGTTGATCCTCGCGCTCGGACTGCTGGTAGATGACGCCATCATCGCCGTCGAAATGATGGCGCGCAAAATGGAAGAGGGCTGGGACCGCGTGCGTGCGGCAAGTTTCGCCTACACCTCGACGGCGATGCCCATGCTGACCGGCACGCTGGTGACCGCGGCGGGCTTCCTGCCCATCGCCACGGCGGCCTCCGCCACCGGTGAATACACCCGTTCGATTTTTCAGGTTACGGTGATCGCGCTGCTGGTGTCCTGGGTGGCGGCGGTGGTGTTCATTCCCTACCTCGGCTACAAGCTGCTGCCCGATTTCAAGCGCGGCGAACATGCCGATCCGGGCGCAGCCGGGCGCGCGCTTTACGACAAACCGTTTTACCGGCGTTTTCGCGCCCTGGTTGACTGGTGCGTCGCCTGGCGCAAGTCGGTCATTGCCTTCACGCTGTTGCTGTTCGGGCTGTCAGTGGCCGGCTTCGGCATGGTGCAGCAGCAGTTCTTCCCCGACTCGACGCGGCTCGAACTGGTGGTGGACCTGCGCCTTGCCGAGGGATCGTCTTACGCCGCCACCGAGGCCGAGGCGAAAAAGCTCGAGCGCATCCTCTCCAGGGAGGAGGGCATAGACAACTACGTCAGCTACGTTGGCAACGGCAGTCCGCGCTTTTACCTGCCGCTCGACCAGCAACTGGCCAATACCAATTTCGCGCAGTTCGTGATCCTGACCAAGGGGCAGTCCGAGCGCGAGGCGCTGCGCAGCAAGCTGATCCGGCTGTTCGAGGATGACTTCCCGGCGGTCAGGGCGGCCGTCAACCGGCTCGAGAACGGTCCGCCGGTCGGTTTCCCGGTGCAGTTCCGCGTCTCCGGCGAAGACATCGCGACAGTGCGCACGCACGCGGCGCAGGTGGCCGCGATCATGCGCGCGAACCCCAATCTGCAGAACGTGCAGTACGACTGGGACGAACCGTCCAAGGTGATCAAGCTCGACATCGACCAGAACAAGGCGCGCCTGCTCGGTATCTCGTCGCAGGAGCTGTCGAGCTTCATCAACACCTCGCTCAAGGGCTACAGCGTCACCTATTTTCGCGAACGCGACAGACTGGTCGAGGTCCTGCTGCGTGGCGCCGAACAGGAACGCGCAAAGCTCTCCATGCTGGGCAACCTCGCCATCCCCACGCCCTCGGGCAAAGCCGTGCCGCTGTCGCAGATCGCCACCATCCGCTACGGCTTCGAGGAGGGCATCATCTGGCGGCGCAACCGCCTGCCCACGGTCACCGTCAGGGCCAATGTATACGGCGCCATCCAGGCGCCGGCTGTCACCGCCCAGGTTGAGCCCAGGCTCGAGGGCATTCGCGCCGCGCTGCCGGCCGGGTATTTGCTCGAGACCGGCGGCGCGGTCGAGGACAGCGCCAAGGGCAGCAAGTCGGTCGCCGCAGGCGTGCCGCTGTTCCTCGTCGTGGTCTTTACCGTGCTGATGGTGCAGTTGCAAAGTTTCCAGCGCGTGCTGCTGGTGGTGCTGACCGCGCCGCTGGGGCTGATCGGTGTCACGCTGGCGCTGCTGGTGTTCAACGTGCCTTTCGGTTTTGTCGCCATGCTGGGCACCATCGCCCTCTCGGGCATGATCATGCGCAACTCGGTCATCCTGGTCGATCAGATCGAGCAGGACATCGCCGCCGGCCACCCGCCCTGGACCGCCATCGTCGAATCGACGGTGCGGCGCTTTCGCCCCATCGTGCTGACCGCGGCAGCGGCGGTGCTGGCGATGATTCCGCTGACGCGTAGCGCCTTCTTCGGACCGATGGCGGTGGCCATCATGGGCGGCCTCGTGGTGGCGACCGCGCTGACGCTGCTGTTCCTGCCGGCCTTGTACGCCGCCTGGTTCAGGGTGAGACGTCCACCGGCCTAATTCGTCCGCCGGCTGGCTGATTTCGGCCGCGCCTCGGTGTCTCGGCGCGCATGTTGCGTCGCGCTACATCCAACCCATTTCAAGTTCGTTCCGTGCGGCGCGCCTCGCGGCTACGCTGGTGCGGTGAACGCATTACCTCTGCCGCGCCGCTGCGCTAAAGAACCGTTCCATTCCGTTCGCGGCAATCGGCTGGAAACCCACGCCAGGCGGGCGTTTCCGGCTGGTTCTGTGCTGCGCCGTGGTGGTGCGAGGTGGTGCGAGGTTGACAAGAATTTTCAGCCGGCGTAACGTCCTTTCATGGATGTGAAAACCGCCGCACGCACGCTTGAGCTGTTCGAGGCCTTCACCGGCGAGTGCAAACCGCTGTCGCTGACGGACATCGCGCGCGCCATCGGCGCGCCGGTATCAAGCTGCTTCGGTCTGGTGAAGACGCTGGAGAACCGCGGCTATCTCTACTCGGTCGGGGCGCGCCGCGCCTTTTACCCGACGCGAAAAATGCTCGACAACGTGCGCCGCATCGCCGCTCACGATCCGCTCGCCGACATCGCGCGCCCGGTGCTCGAGGTGCTGAGCAGGCAGTCGGGCGAGACCGTGCTGTTCTCGCGCCGCGCCGGCGACGGTGTCGTCTACGTCGATGTCATCGAATCGGCGCACAAGATCCGGTATGCGGCACAGGCGGGGGAGTTTTTCCCCATTCACTGCAGCGCCAGCGGCAAGGCGATACTCGCCTCCATGCCCGGGGACGAACGCCGCGACCTCGTCGCCGGCCTGCGCCTCGAGCGCATCACGCCCAACACCATTACCAAAAAGAGCGTGCTGCTGAAGGAACTGGCGTCCTCGCTCGAACGCGGCTGGTTCGTCAACCGCGGCGAGCACGTCGATGACGTGATGGCTATCGCCGTGCCGGTGCGTGTGCACGGTGAGATCTGTGCCATGGGCGTGGCCGGGCCGATACAGCGCATCGAGGCGAAATTCGACAAGCATCTCAAAGCCCTGCGCACGCTGCTGGGCGAGCTGGAGAAATCATGATTCACGCGACGGCGGGCCGGCGGCGTGTGCGTCATCATAAGGGCCGCGCCGTTGTGTGCGGCCTGCTGCATCGGAACACCTAACCGCTCAATCCAGGGAGAGAACCATGAATCTTCGTCGCAAACTGCTACTCGCATCGATCGCCGCCGGACTCGCGGCGCCCGCACTGGTACTAACGTCGCGCTCGGCGCTGGCCCAGAATGAACCGTTTCGCATCGGCACCGTGTTGTCGGTGACCGGCCCCGGCGCCTTTCTCGGCGACCACATGAAGCGCGGCATGGAACTGGCGATCGAGGAGATCAACGCCAAGGGCGGCATCAACGGCCGCAAGATCGAATGGGTGTTCTACGACGCCGAGACCCAGGCCTCCAAGGCGGTGACCGCGACGCGGCGCCTGATCGAGCAGGACAAGGTCGATATCATCGTCGGGGGCGGCAACGCCAGCGGCCTCGCCCTTGCCATGGTGCCCATTGTCGAGAAGGCGCAGATACCTTTCCTTTCGACCGAGGGCAGCATGCAGATCGTCAACCCCGTGGCCGAGCGCAAATGGACCTTCAAGAGTACGCTCGACGATGACAAGGTGCTCGAGCGCGCCGCCGATTCGTTTGCCAAGCGCGGCATCACCTCGATTGCGCTGTTGTACGACAGTTCCGGATTCGGCCAGAGCGCCAAGGAACAAATGGAAAAAGTCGCGCCCCGGCGCGGGCTCAAGGTTTTGTACGAGACCTTCAATCCGTCCGACACCGACATGACGGCGCAACTGACGCGCATCAAGGCGAGCGACGCCAAGGCCATCATCTGCTGGACCATCACGCCGGCCGGCGTGGTCTTCATCAAGCAGGCGAAGCAACTGGGCCTGGGTGACCGCGTCATCATGCACGGCTACGGCTTTGTCGATGACCGCTACATGAAGCAGGCCGAGGGTGCGGCCGAGGGCATGGATCTGCTGTCGCAGAAGTTCCCGGTCGGTCCGGACCTGCCGAACAACGATCCGCTGAAGCAGCGCATCGCCGACGTCACCGCCCGTTTCGAGAAGCGCTTCAACACCAAGCCCAACCAGTTCGTGGCGCAGACCTATGACGCCATCTACATGGCGGCCGAGGCGCTTGCCAAGGGTGGCAAGGACAAGGAAAAAATCCGGTCCGCAATGGAGAACATGAAGGGCTTCAAGGGTGCCGGCGGTGAATTCAGCTTCTCGCCGACCAGCCACTCCGGGCTCGGCAAGGACGACGCCGTCGTCATCAACTGGAAAAACAACGGCTGGCGCCTCGCACCGTATTGATCCGCGCCTGACAAAGCCCACAGGAGCCGCCATGAGTGCCGTCGCCATGCACAGCCTGCTCGACCAGACCGAGTCGCGGTTTCCGCTCGATCTGGGCGTGCGCATTCCGAAAATCCGCCAGCTCTACCGCCTGGCGACGGCCAAGCAATGGGATCCGGTCGATGCGATTCCGTGGGACACGCTGCGCCCCGGGGACTACACCGAGGAGCAGCGCCTCGCGGCGCGCATGTACTGGAGCCGGCGCACCTGGAGCGAGTACGGCGCGATTTCCGAGTCCCCGGCGCTGCAGATCCGTTTTTGCCAGCAGCGCGACGAACCCGACCTGCGCTTTTTCTTCACGCTGCGCACGCAGGAGGAATCGCGCCACGCCGAGGTGTCCTACCTGTTCGCCGAAAAGCTCGGTGGTTATATCGCCGCGCCGAAGCAGGCGGCGTTCGAGGGCGCGGTGGCCACCCACGGTGTGCGCAAGATGGCGCTCGACCTCGACATGCCGCTCGAAGCAACCATCGCCTCTCTGGTCTGTGCCGCCGAAGAGCTGGCTTTCGACATGATCCACCACGTCGCCAGTGTCTCGACCAACCCGGCGGCAAAAAAAATCTTCAAGCTGATCGCCCGCGACGAAGTGCGCCACTGTGCCTTCGGCTGGCATTTCATGGAACACCGCATCCCGCACATGAGCCGTGCTGAAATCCTGCGCGTGCAGGAGGCAACCGAGTTCATGATCGAGAAGATTTACCTCAACGGCTACCAGGAGGCCTGGCTGGCGCCGGACACGCCGGCGGCGCGTGACGAAATCGAGGCCGACCGCATCACCTATGAAGCCGGCCTCGGCGCGACCATAGAGCCGCTGCAAAAGCCGGTATTCATCGCCACGGTCAAGCGTGTGCGCAAGCTGATGCAGCCATGGGGCTTTACGCTCAAGCCGTTTTTTCATCCCAAGCTCGGCACCATCTGAGCCGAGCGACGAACCCGAGGAGAATGCCATGAGTGCGGTTCTTGCACAGAGCCTTCTTGATACCCGCGAGGCGCGCTTTCCGCTCGACCTTGGGGTACGCATCCCGAAAATCCGCGATCTTTACCGCCAGGCCACGGCCAAACAGTGGGACCCGTTGAAAGCGGTCAACTGGGACGACCTGCACCCCGAGCAGTACAGCGACGAGCAGCGCCATGCCGCGCGACTGTACTGGAGCCGCCGCGCCTGGGGCGAATACGGTGCGATATCCGAGTCGCCGGCGCTGCAAATCCGCTTTTGCCAGCAGCACCACGAACCAGACATGCGTTTCTTCTTCACCTTGCGTACGCAGGAAGAATCGCGCCACGCCGAAGTCTGTTATCTGATGGCCGAGAAGCTTGGCGGCTATATCGACGCGCCGGTGCAATCGGCCTTCCAGGGTTCGGTCGCCACCCACGGCGTGCGCAAAATGGCGCTCGATCTGGGCATTCCGCTCGAAGCGACGATTGCCAGCCTGGTTTGCGCCGCCGAGGAAATTGCCTTCGACGTGTTCGGCCGCCTGATCAAGATCACCACCAATCCGGTGGCCCGCCGTGTGCTGCAACTGATCACGCGCGACGAGGTGCGCCACTGCGCCTTCGGCTGGGCTTACATGGAGCAGCGCATCAAGGGGTTGACGCCGGCGCAACTCGCCGGCGTCGAGGCGGCGGTGGTCAACATGATAGAGAAGGTCGAATTGAACGGGTATCACAGCGCCTGGCTGGGCCCGGACACGCCGGCGACGCGCAGCGAGACCGAAGCCGACCGCATCACCTACGAGGCCGGCCTTGGCGCCACCGTCGAGGATGACGAGAAGCCGGTGTTCGTCAAGAGCATCAAGCGCATTCGCAGGCAAATGCAGCCCTGGGGATTCACGCTGAAAAAATTCACGCATCCGAAAATAGAAGGAGCCTTTTGATGAATGCCGTCACCGGCACCGCCGCCGCGCCCGCGCCCGGCTCACAGGCGCTGCAGGACCCCAAGGTCCGCCGCGCGCGCCGCCGCCGCGCCGATCCGTTGATCGAGCGTCGCTTTCCGCTGCACCTCGAGCCGCACATGCAGACGATACGCGGCCTCTACCACGCGGCAAAGGCCGCGCACTGGGATCCGGAAAAACACATCCCGTGGGCGAAGTTCGACGCGGCTGCGTACAGTGCCGCACAGTTGCGCGCCGCGGCCTTGTCATGGAGCCGCCGCGCCTGGACCGAATACGGCGGCCTGCCCGAGACGCCGGCCATCCTTATCCGCTTCTGCCTCGAGCATGGCGGCGAAAGCGATCCGAAAATGTTTCTCACCGTGCGCGGCAGCGAAGAAGCCTGGCACACCGAGTGTTGCTGGCGTTTTGCCGGCCTCGCCGGCGGCTACAGCGAAAAGCCGGCCAATGACGAATATGCGCGCCTGTTCAACCAGGATTTTCACCGCGAGGCCTTCGAGCCTGGCATTTCGGTCGACGCCTATATCGCCGTGCATTCGGCCATCCTTGACGGCATAGACCTGGAACTCAATCGCGGTTACCTGCGCCACGCCACAGATCCAGTGGCGGTCGCCATACTCAAGCGCCTGGTGCAGGACAAGGAGCGCCATGTCGCCTTCGGCTGGGTGTACCTCACCGAGCGCACAGCGCAATGGGATGAGGCCGCGCGCGCCGAAATCAGTGCCGAGATCGACCAGGCGCTGGAGGGTCTGCTGCTCTCGGGTGCGATTTGCGCCTGGCTCGCGCCAGGCGGTATTGCCGCCGACATCGTCGCTGCCGACCAAATCACGCGCGAGGCGGGCCTCGGCGCGATGAGCGTCGTCGAAGAATCGGCCGTGGTGACGCAATTTCTCGGCGACGCGCGCGAGCATCTGGCGCGCCTGGGCGTGGCCATCGCCGACGTTCGCAGCCGCGCCGGCGCTCCGGGCTGAGGATTTGGATTCGGGACTGCTGCTGCAGATTGCGTTCGGAGGCCTTGCCACAGGCGCCATCTACGCCCTTGTGGCGCTGGGTTTCAACGTCGTGTTCAAGTCCACCGACGCGATCAACTTCGCCCAGGGCGAATGGGTCATGGCCGGCGGCATGGTGGCGGCCTGGATACACCAGCAGTTTGCCTGGCCGCTGCTGGCGCTGGTGCCACTCGCCGTGGTCTGCGTCGCGGTGTTGGGTCTCGTGTCCGAACGCCTGTCGGTCTATCCGCTGTCGCAGCCCTCGCCGATGTCGATCACGCTGGTCACCATAGGCTTCGCCATCGCCACCAAGGCGCTGGTGATGCTGGTGCTGGGCAAGCATCCGATGAGCCTGCCGAGTTTCTCCGGTGTCGAGCCGATACAGATCGCCGGCGCCAGCCTGCAGCCGCAGGCGCTGTGGATAGTCGGGCTGCTGCTCGCCACCATGGCCGGGGTGCATTTTTTCTTTGAGCGCACGCTGCTCGGCCGCGCGATGAAAGCCGCGGCGGCGGACCGCGAGGCGGCTGCCCTCGTCGGCATCAATGTGCCGCGCACGGTGATGTGGTCTTTTGTCATCGCCGCGGGCACCGGCGCCCTCGCCGGAATCATCATCACGCCGATCACACTCACTTCGTTCAACGCCGGCACCGTGCTCGGCTTCAAGGGTTTTTCGGCGGCCATGCTCGGCGGACTCGGCAATCTGCCGGGCGCACTGGTCGGCGGCCTGCTACTGGGTCTGCTTGAATCCTTTTCCGCGGCCTTCATTTCGTCCAAGTACAAGGACGCCGTGGCTTTCATTGTGTTGCTCGGCCTGCTGTTCTTCCGCCCCTCCGGCCTGTTCGGCCGCGCGCACGTGCAAAAAATATAGGATGCGGACCTAAGCCAATGCATGCGCAAATCTCCGCCGCGACCTACCGCGGCCTCGGCATCCTGTGGCTGCTGCTCGTCGCGCTGCCCTGGGTCATGCCCAACAGCTACTGGCTCAACCTCGCCACGCTGTGGCTGACCAACCTGCTGCTCATTGCCAGCCTCAACCTGCTGATGGGTTACAGCGGGCAGATCTCGCTCGCACACGGCGCTTTTTACGGCATCGGCGCCTATGTCAGCGGCGTGCTCAGCGCCAAATACGGCGTATCGCCGTGGGTGGGACTGCCGGTCGCGCTGGTCGCCACCGGTATCGTCGCCTTCATCGTCGGCTGGCCGACGCTGCGCCTGCGCGGCCACTACCTTGCCATGGCGACGCTCGGATTCAATGCCATCGCCTCGGTGCTGTTCGTCGAACTGCGCGACTGGACCGGGGGGCCCAACGGCCTCGTCAACATCCCGCCCTACGCCATATTCGGGCTCAAGCTCGATTCTGACCGGGCGTTTTATTTTCTTGCGCTGGTCGCGGTGGGTATCGCCATGCTGCTGCTGCTGAACCTACTGGATTCGCGCACCGGCCGCGCGCTGCGCGCACTGTCCACGGCCGAGGTCGGCGCCGAATGCATGGGCGTCAACGTGCACAAGTACAAGATACTGGTGTTCGTCGTCAGCGCCATGCTGGCCGCGCTGGCCGGCTGCCTTTATGCCCACCACAACGCCTTCATCTCGCCCGAGTCCTTCGATTTCATGTCGAGCACCATGCTGGTGGTGATGGTTGCCCTCGGCGGCACCGGCCACTGGTGGGGCGCTTTCATCGGCGCGCTGATCTACACCGTGCTGCCCGAGTTGCTGCGCTCCTTCGGCGACCTTGAACTGCTGGTCTATGGCGTCAGCCTGGTGCTGGTGCTGCTGTTTTTCCCGCGCGGTCTGGGCGGCGCTCTGGATCTTTTGCGCGAGCGCGTGCTGCGGCTGTGGGGGCGCCTGCGCGCCGGCAAGGGGGCGCCATGATAGAGGTGCGTGGCGTTTCGGTGGCCTTCGGCGGACTCACGGCGGTCTCGGACCTCGATTTTGCCGTCCCTGCAGGCGCGATCAAGGCGGTGATCGGCCCCAACGGCGCGGGCAAGACGACCTTGTTCAACGTGATATCGGGCGTGCAGGCGCCGACCTCGGGTCGCGTGCTGCTTGACGGCGAGGATGTCACCGCCACCGCCGCGCACGAGCGCGTGCAGCGCGGCCTCGCGCGCACGTTCCAGAACCTGCAGGTGTTCTCGGGCATGAGCGTGCTCGAGAACGTGGTGGTGGGCATGCATACGCGGCTGAAGTCCGGCGTGTTCAACGCGCTGCTGCGCCTGCCCTCGGGGCGGCGCGAGGAGGCCGCCGCCCGCGACAAGGCGCGCGCGCTGCTCGGTCGCGTCGGCCTCGCGGCCAAGGCCGATTTCCCGGTGTCGGCGCTGTCCTTCGGCGACCTGAAAATCGTCGAGATTGCGCGGGCGCTCGCGTCCGAACCCAAGGTGCTGCTGCTCGACGAGCCCACCGCCGGTCTGCCCGCCGCCGAGGCCGGGCGCGTCGCCGAGGTCATCCGCGCCATCAACGCCGAGGGCGTGACGGTTCTGCTGGTCGAGCACAACATGCGCGTGGTGATGGCCATCAGTCACGACATTCTGGTGCTCAATTTCGGCAAACGCATCGCCGAGGGCGATCCGGCGGCGGTGCGCGCCCACCCCGAGGTCATCGCCGCCTACCTTGGCACCGATGCCGATGACATGGCCACGGGGACGGCGCATGTTTAGCGTGCGCGATCTCGTGGTGGGCTACGGCCCGGTGACGGCCCTCGCCGGCATAGACCTCGATGTCGCCGACGGCGAGATCGTCTGCGTCATCGGCCCCAACGGCGCCGGCAAGACCACGCTGATGAAAACCATCGCCGGCCTGCTGCGCCCGCGCTCGGGCGGGGTGACGCTCGATGGCAGGCCACTCACGCGCGGCGCCGATACGCGCGTGCGCTCGGGTATCGCGCTGGTGCCCGAGGGGCGCAGGGTGTTCGCGCCGCTGACGGTGCGCGACAATCTCGAAATGGGCGCCTATGTGCGTCTGTCGCGCGGCGAGCGCACCGGAGTCGCCGCCGACCTCGAGCGCACCTACGACATTTTTCCTCGTTTGAGGGAGCGCGCCGGCCAGGCGGCGGGCACGCTCTCCGGAGGCGAGCAGCAAATGCTCGCCATCGGCCGCGCGCTGATGGCAAGGCCCCGGCTGTTGTTGCTCGACGAACCGTCGATGGGTCTCGCGCCGCTGGTGGTGGCGGAAATTTTTGCCGTGATCCGCCGCCTGCACGCCGGCGGCACCACGGTGCTGATCGCCGAGCAGAACGCGCGCATGGCGCTGTCGGTGGCGCAGCGCGGCTATGTCATCGAGGCCGGACTGGTGGTCAAGTCGGATGCGGCGCCGGCGCTGGCCGTCGATCCGGCGGTGCGCGAGGCCTATCTTGGCGGTGCCTGATGACAAGCACGCAGATGCAATGAGCGTGCGCTTCGATCGCCCCGATGGCGCTTTCCCGGATGATGCCTTGTGCTTCATGTCGGTAGATGCGCTGTCCGCGCAATATCGCGCCGGCAGCCTGTCGCCGGTGACGGTAGCCCGGTCCATGTTCGCGCGCATTGCACGCGTCAATCCACACATCCTCGCTTACTACGCGCTGGATGAGGCCGGCGCGCTCGCCGCTGCGCGCGCGTCCGAGGCGCGGCATCGCGCCGGCGCCGCGCTCGGCGCCCTCGACGGCGTGCCGGTGTCGATCAAGGACCACATCGATGTCGCCGGCATGGCGAGTCCGCGCGGCATGGCACTCGCGGCTGCGACGACTGCGGCACAAGACTCGCCGGCGACGGCGCGCCTGCGCGAAGCCGGTGCGCTGATCATGGGCAAGACGACGATGCCCGAACTGTCGGTGATTCCGGTGACGCATACGCGCGCCTTCGGCATCACGCGCAATCCCTGCGACCTGTCGCGCTCGCCCGGCGGCTCCAGCGGCGGCGGCGCGGCGGCGGCCGCAGCCGGGCTGTGCACCATCGCGATAGGTTCTGACGGCGGCGGCTCCATCCGCCTGCCGGCTTCGTTCACCAATCTCGTCGGCCACAAGCCGACGCTGGGGCGCGTGCCCTATCACCCCGGCCAGACCGACCGCACCGTGGCCGGGCCGCTGGCGCGCAGTGCGCGCGACTGTGCCCACGCGATGAACGCCATCGCCCGCCCCGACGGCCGCGACTGGATGGAGCTGCCGCCGGACAGCACCGATTACGTAGCGGCGCTCGCCGGCGCCGGTCTCAGCGGCTTGCGCGTCGCCTACAGCCCCGACTACGGTTACCAGAACGTCGATGCCGAAGTAGCGGCGCGCGTTGACGCGGCGGTCGAGGCGATGGCGCGCGCCGGTGCGAAAGTGACTCGCCTGGCAAAAGTCTGCTGCGATCCGTTCCGCGCCTACATGATCCAGGCAGGTTTGCGCCTGCGCACGAGCACGCGGCGCGACGACGATCCGCCCGCAGTGGCGAGCATGCTGGCTTTTGCCGCGGCCATCGGGCCGGAGGATTTGCAGTTTTTGCTGGACGAGCGCAACCGCCTCGGCGCCGATCTGCTGGGCATATTCAATGCGCACGACGTGTTGGTGTCGCCGGCCTCGCCGGTGGTCGCCCCTGCGGTCGGCGATTTTTATCCGGACGGCGATACCGTGGGCGAGGCAAATCGCAACCTCATCGGCTTCACCTGCCCGGTGAACCTGGTGCACATGCCGGCGCTCAGCGTCGGTTGCGGGCGCACGGCGGTCGGATTGCCGGTGGGGCTGCAGCTTGCCGGGCCGAAGTTTTCCGATGCGCGGCTGCTGGCGCTGGCCGCCCTGGTCGAGGGCCTCGGGCTCTAGTCGTATCGCTTTCCAGTCGCGGCAATCGGCTGGAAAGCCCCGTCCAGCAAGGCTTTGCGGGCGATTACATTGACTCCATGGACTTTTCGCGCGGCCCCCGGCGCGGCGCTCTTGGGTTGATCCAGGTCAATAGGCCGCTGGCTGAGTGGCGCATGATTTCGTATCAGCCCTTACCGGAAGGATTTTGCCATGGCGCACGTTGTGATTCTTGGCGCGGGAATCGGTGGCATGCCGGCCGCCTATGAGCTGCGGGAAAAACTCGACCAAAGTCACCGCATCACGGTGGTGAACGCGGTCGATTACTTTCAATTCGTGCCGTCGAACCCCTGGCTTGCAGTGGGCTGGCGCGACCGCGGCGCCATCACTTTTCCGCTGCGGCCGTATCTTGAAAAAAAAGGCATCGAGCTTGTCGCACAGCGGGTTGCCGGGATAGACGCCGAGGGCAACCAACTGGAACTGGCCGATGGCGGACGCATCGGCTACGACTACCTCGTGATCACGACGGGGCCGAAACTTTCATTCGACGAGGTGCCCGGGTCAGGCCCGGCCGGGCACACGCATTCGATCTGCACGGTCGACCACGCCGAGCAGGCTTACGGCGATTACCAGCGCTTTTTGCAGGAGCCGGGGCCGGCGATCATCGGCGCGATGCCGGGCGCCTCCTGTTTCGGGCCGGCCTATGAGTTTGCATTCATTTTTGCCAAGGATTTGCGCAACCGCAAGCTGCGCCACAAGGTGCCCATCACTTTTGTAACGAGCGAGCCCTACATCGGTCATCTCGGGCTTGCCGGCGTCGGTGACTCCAAATCCATGCTCGAGAGCGACTTTCGCAACAACGATATCAAGTGGATAACCAACGCCAAGACCACCAGGGTAGAGGCGGGCAGGATGTTCGTCACCGAATACGACGATCAGGGTGGCGTGCGCAAGGAACACGAGCTGCCGTTCGGGTTCGGCATGATGCTGCCGGCATTCAAGGGCGTCGATGCGGTGGCGGCGGTCGAGGGGCTGTGCAATCCGCGCGGTTTTGTGCTGATTGATGAATTCCAGCGCAGCAAAAAATTCCGCAACATTTTCTCGGCCGGCGTTTGCGTAGCCATTCCGCCGGTCGAGCAGACCATCGTCGCGACCGGCGCACCGAAAACCGGTTACATGATTGAAACCATGGTCACGGCCATCGTCCACAACATCGCCGCCGACGTTGCCGGACGGCCGGCGACGGCCAAAGGCACGTGGAATGCGATCTGCCTTGCCGACATGGGCGATACCGGGGCCGCATTCGTGGCCATGCCGCAACTCCCGCCGCGCAACCTCAACTGGTTCAAGAAAGGCAAGTGGGTGCACCTGGCCAAGATCGCCTACGAAAAATACTTCATGTACAAGATGAAAAACGGCACTTCCGAGCCCATATACGAAAAGTACATCCTGAAAATGATGGGTGTCGAACGGCTCGAGCGCTGAGCCCCCCCAACCAACGAATTCACCGATTAAAAAGGGCTGAGCATGTATTACACCGTTGAAACCGAAAAACCATTCGAGAAAGCCGCAGCCGACCTCGATGCCGCAGTAAAGAAGCATGGCTTCGGCGTTATGCATGTCCACGATCTGGGCAACACGCTACGCAGCAAGGGCATGAACTTTGACGAGCAGTGCCGGGTGTTTGAGGTGTGCAATCCGGCGCAGGCGGCCAAGGTGCTGGCTGCGGACATGCGCCTCAACATGGCGCTGCCGTGCCGCATTTCGGTGTTCACGCAGGCGGGCAAGACAATGATCGGCCTGATCAAGCCGGTGCAAATGCTGGCGGCCCTGTCGCAGGATCCGGCGCTGCTGCAGGTGGCGAAGGAGGTCGAGGAATCGACTATTCGCATGATTGACGAGGCGAAGTAGCCCGGGCAGGGAGGCGACGGGCCGGCGGGCGGAAGACATTCGCCCCCGGTGGCGCGTTTTTGACGTAATGGCGGGTCATCGCCATGAGCGCGTACGCCTGAAAGGCCGTAAAATCCCGCCTTCCCCGCAGCAAAGCCAGACCACACCATGACCATCAGCTCAACACAGGACATCATTGCCGAACTCAAAGCCGGCCGCATGGTGATTCTGGTCGATGAAGAAGACCGCGAGAACGAGGGCGATCTGGTGATTGCCGCCGATTTCGTCACCGCCGAAGCGGTCAATTTCATGGCCAAACACTGCCGCGGCCTGATTTGCCTGACGCTGACCGAGGTGCGTTGCCGCCAGCTCAACCTGCCGCTGATGGTGCGTGACAACCGCGCCGCGATGGGCACCAACTTCACCGTGTCGATAGAAGCGGCGAGCGGGGTCACCACCGGCATTTCGGCGCACGACCGCGCCCGCACCATACAGGCGGCGGTGGCACCCGACGCGAAGCCCGACGACATTGTCCAGCCCGGCCATATTTTTCCGCTGATGGCGCAGGCCGGTGGTGTGCTGGTGCGCGCCGGCCATACCGAAGCGGGCTGCGATTTCGCCGGCCTTGCCGGGCTGTCGCCGACCGCGGTGATTTGCGAAATCCTCAAGGAAGACGGCAGCATGGCGCGCCTGCCCGACCTGGTGGAGTTCGGCCGCATCCATGGCATCAAGATCGGCACCATTGCCGACCTTATCCATTTTCGCAGCCAGAACGAGAGCCTGGTGCGCCGCGTCACCGAGCGCACCATACGGACCGCACATGGCCCGTTCCGGCTGGTGGCGTATCTGGAAAAGCTCTCCGCCACAGGCGCATCCTCCGGTGCGCCCCACCTCGCGCTGGTCAGGGGCGAGATCGATCCCAAGGCCGAGACCCTGGTGCGCGTGCACGAGCCCTTGTCGCTGGTGGACTTGCTCGACGCCAGTGCCGGCAATCATTCGTGGACGGTCAACGATGCGATGGCGCGCATCGCCGCCGAAGGCAGCGGCGTGATGGTGCTGCTCAATTGTTCCGAATCGCCGGGCCAATTGATCGACCGCGTATCGACTCCGGGCAAGCCGGTATCGCTGAAAATGGACTTGCTGACCTATGGCATAGGCGCGCAGATCCTGCGCGACCTCAAGGTCGGCAAGATGAAGCTGCTGGCCAGCCCGCGCAAGATGCCCAGCATGGCCGGCTGGTCGCTCGAGGTCGCGGGCTATGAGCAGCCCGCGTCCATGAAGCGCAAGTGATTGACCCGGCAATGCACAAAATCGAGCCGGACCTGTCTGGCGCGGGATTGCGTATCGCCATCGTGCGCTGCCGTTTCAACGAGCCCATCGGCCTCGCGCTGCTTGCCGCCGCGTCTGCGCGGCTAAAGGAACTCGGCGTGATTGAGACCAATGTCACCGTCGCCAGCGTGCCGGGCGCGCTCGAGGCGCCGCTGGCACTGCAAGGCCTGGCTGCGAGCGGCCGCTTTGACGCGCTGATTGCCTTTGGTGCCGTGGTGCGCGGCGAGACCTACCATTTCGAACTCGTGTCCAACGAGTCTGGGGCCGGCATCACCCAGGTCCAGCTCGACTCGGGACTGCCGGTCGCCAACGGCATCCTCACCACCGACACCGACGAGCAGGCCCACGCGCGCACCGCGCAAAAAGGCCGTGACTGCGCCGAGGCCGCAGTGGAAATGGCCAACCTGCTGCGTCGCATCGAGCGGCTGGGCAAATGAAGTCGGCCCGCCATCGCGCGCGCGAATTCGCGCTGCAAGGCCTTTACCAGTGGCTGCTCGCCGCCGGCGACCCGCTCGCCATCGTCACGCAATTGCGCGAGGCGCGCGATTTTGTGCAGGCCGACGACAAGATGTTCAGGCAACTGCTGCTCGGCAGCATTGGCGAAGCCGAAAACCTGACGCTGCTGCTCACGCCGCTGCTCGACCGGCCGCTGGTGGAACTCTCACCGGTGGAGCGCAGCGTGCTGTTGCTGGGCGCGTACGAACTGGCGCACTGCCCGGCGGTGCCCTATCGCGTCATCATCAACGAGGCGGTCGAACTCGCCAAGTCCTTCGGCGGCACCGACGGCCACAAATACGTCAACGGTGTGCTCGACAAACTCGCGCCGGTGCTGCGCGCCGACGAAGTGCAACATGGCAGCGCCAGGGTCTGAGTCTGCTTGGCGCAGGCTACGATTGTCCGTTCGCCCTGAGCTTGTCGAAGGGCCACGCGCCCTTCCGACAAGCTCAGGGCGAACGGTGTGTTGAACGATGAAGATGTGGATAAAGATCAAGCATGGCCTCTGAATTCGATCTGATTAGACGTCATTTCAAGCGCCCCGCGCCCTCGGCCGTACTGGGCGTCGGCGACGATTGTGCGCTGCTGCCGCCGCGCCCGGGCATGCTGCTCGCCGTGTCCACCGACATGCTGGTCGAGGGCAGGCATTTCCTGCCCGGCGCCGACCCCGAGCAACTCGGTGCCAAAGCGCTGGCGGTGAACCTGTCCGACCTCGCCGCAATGGGGGCAGACCCGCGCTGGGCGACGCTGGCGCTCGCGCTGCCGGCTGCCGACGAAGCCTGGGTCGAGGCTTTCGCGCGCGGCTTTTTCGGCATGGCCGGGCGCTTTGGTATCGAACTCATAGGCGGTGACACCACGCGTGGTCCGCTGTGCATCAGCATCACCGTCATGGGCGAATTGCCGCCCGGCCTGGCGTTGCGTCGTGACAGCGCGCACGCCGGCGACGACATCTGGGTGTCCGAGTCCACCGGCGATGCGGCGCTCGGCCTCGCCCATCTCGCCGGTCGCGTCAGGCTCGAGGGTGACCAGCTTGAATCCTGTCTCGCCCGCCTGCACGCGCCCGAACCGCGCGTCGATCTGGGCGGCCGGTTGCGTGGCATCGCGCGCAGTGCCATCGACATCTCCGACGGCTTGCTCGCCGACATCGGCCATATTCTCGAGGAATCGGGCGTCGCGGCTGAGATGCGCCTCGATGCTCTGCCACGTTCTGCCGCCATCGCCGCTTGCGACGACGTCGCGTTCGCCACCGACTGTCTGCTCGCCGGCGGCGACGATTACGAACTCGCCTTTACCGCGCAGCCTTTCCGGCGCAGCGAAATCGAGGCCATAGGCTACGACCTCGACCTGCGCCTGACCCGCATCGGGGTCGTCGTCGCGGCGACCGCGGGCGACGCTGGTCGCCTGAGGCTGCGCGACGGCGCCGGCAACGTGGTCATCGCATCGCGCCAGGGCTTTGATCATTTCGCATGAAGGCCGCAGCGTGAGCGGTCTGTTGATGAAGGGTCGCGGCATCGTCCGCGTCACACCGCGCTTCGTACTCGCGCATCCGGCGCATTTTGTGGCGCTCGGATTTGGTGCTGGTGTGCTGCCGGCGGCGGGCACCTTCGGCACGCTGCTCGGCTTTCCGCTGTTCTGGCTGCTCGATGCGCAATTCACCTCCGATGCGCCGGCATACATGTTCGGGGCCATCGTCGCACTGTTTGCGCTTGGCGTGTGGGCCTGCGGCGTGACCGGGCGCCACCTCGGCGTGTCCGATCACAACGGCATGTGCTGGGACGAAGTGGTCGCCTTCATGCTGGTGCTGATGCTGACGCCTGATGGCTGGGCGTGGCAGGCGTTTGCGTTTTTTGCGTTCCGGTTTTTCGATGTGGTGAAGCCGCCGCCGATACGTTACTTTGACCGCAGCATGAAGGGCGGGCTGGGCGTAATGTTCGATGATGTTCTCGCCGCCGGCTATACGCTGTTGCTCATGGCCGCTGTAAAACAGCTTGTTACTTAGAGCCTGCTGGGAAATGCCCCTTTCATACATTGTCATTCCGAACGCAGTGAGGAATCTGCTTTTGAATCAGGGTAAAAGCAGATTCCTCACTGCGTTCGGAATGACACATCATTTTTAAACGGGTTCTAAATTTTCAGGAGCCGGTCCGTATGGCGCACGACACCCCCAGCACCCTTGCCACCATCGTCGGCGCCCGCCTGAAGGAGCGCGGCCTGAAGCTGGCCACCGCCGAATCGTGCACCGGCGGCTGGGTGGCCGAAGCGGTCACCGCCATCGCCGGCAGCTCGGACTGGTTCGAGCGTGGCTTTGTCACTTACTCCAACGAAGCGAAGATGGAAATGCTCGGCGTCGCGGCGGGGACGCTCGCCGCACATGGCGCAGTCAGCGAAGCGACGGCAGGGGAGATGGCCGCCGGCGCACTGGCGCACAGTCGCGCCCAACTCGCCCTGTCCATCACCGGCGTCGCCGGGCCTGCGGGGGGCACTGTGGAAAAACCCGTTGGCATGGTTTGCTTCGGTTGGGCCGGCGCCGGCGGGCAGGTCACCGTGGTGACGCGCAACTTCAGCGGCGACCGCGAAAGCGTGCGCAGGCAGGCCGTGATCTGCGCGCTGCAAGGCGTGCTGGAGCGGCTGGAAGGCTGAGCGAGTCACCGAGACACCGGCTGGAAACCCACGCCAGGCGGGCGTTTCCAGCCGGTGGTGTACGCCGCCGGCCGTCACAAAAAAGCCCGGCGTAACAAGCTTGCAGCCGGGCTTTGCTTGCAAAGAACCTGATTACATATTGCCGACCATCACCGCGACGCGACGATCACGTTGTTGTTGCGGGTTGCCGAAGGCGCCGGTCTGGATGCGTGATGCCGGAACGCCGGCGGTCAGCAGCGCGTTGCGCACGGTGTTGACACGGCGGTCGCTGAGCGCGGCATTGTTCGGATCCATGGGACCGTCTATGCCCACTTGCAGGCCCGGGTTCTGGCGCAGGTAGTTGGCAATATCGGAGGCCTTGCCCGAATCCATTGACTGGATGTCCGAGCGATTCGATTCAAACCAGTAATCCTGGTAAGGCGCCCAGCCTCTTGCCATTGTGGCAGGACCGCCCGCGCCTTGGGCGCCGGTCGGACCGACCGCACCCTGCGCACCGGTGGCACCGGTGCGGCCGGCTTCGCCAGCGAGCCCGGCCATTTCGGTATTGCCGCGCGCGCCAGCATAGCCGGTGTTGCCGGTCGCCCCGGTCGCGCCGGTTGCGCCCGCCGGGCCGGTCGGGCCTTCGCGTGACGGACCTTCAGCGCCACGGCTGCCGGTCACGCCTTGTATGCCTACGGCGCCGGTTGCACCGACCGGACCAGTCGGGCCGGGCAGGCTGGCCCCCTGGGCGCCGGTGGCGCCGGTCATGCCTTGTGCGCCGGTCTGGCCGGTTGCGCCTGCAGGTCCTGCGCGGCCCATGACCATCCGGCCTTCGGCGCCCCTGGCACCGACCGGGCCTTGCATGCCGTCGGCACCGGTGGCGCCGGTCGGGCCGCGCGGGCCTTCCATCGGCACCCCGGGTGCGCCGGTGGCGCCGGTCATGCCGCGTGCGCCGGTGGCGCCGGCGGCGCCGGTCGGGCCGGCGGGGCCGACGTAGCTTATTTGTTGCGCTTGTTGCGGCTGTTCATAGCGCGCGACCGACTGCGGCGTGCTGCAACCGGCCGCGAACACGGCGACGATAGCGAGTGACAGTGTGCTGCGAATTAATACGGGTTTCATGATGATTCCTTTTTAATGTCCGGCAAATAATGAATGGGTGCGCACGGTAGGAAGAATGTTCTGCGTTGGAGCCGTGGTGCACTTGGCGGCTCATGTGCCACCTTACGAGCAGGGCGACAGCAATTCCGTTCGTTGCCGCGCTTAAGGTGAAAAGGTAAAAAACGCCCCTCCGCGCCTGGTGCGACACCTGGTGCGACACCTGGTGCGACACCGACCGATGGCTGGAGACCCTTGCCAGACGGGCGTTTCCGGGTGATACCCGGTTCAGCCGAAGTCGCTTTTGTCGTCTTCAGCGAAGGGCGAGTCGCTGAGCTTCGCCTGTTGCAGCCGCAGTATCCACGCCGCCCAGGCGAGGCCTGCCAGCATCATCGCCTTGCCGACCCAGCCGAAAAAGCTGCCGATGCCGCGCGCGTGCCGGAGCAGATTGAGATCACCGAAAATGTTCTGCCAGTCGTGTCCGTCCTGTTCGGCGCCGGTGCCGCCGCCGAGCAATTGCAGTTGCGGATCAAATGCGTCGTACATGTACACGCCCATATCGATGACCGAAAAACCGAGCAGCCAGAAAAACAGCGCCGCACCAAACGGATCGCGGCGCTTTACCAGCAGTGCGACGCCGAGCACGGTGGGCATCAGGTGCTGGCCCAGCGTGCCGCCCAGGGTCATGATGAACTGGCCGAACCAGCGGAATATCGCGTAGTGGCCGGCTTCGTGAAAGGGCAAGAGCACGATGTGCAGGAAATTGCTGCCGATCTCGCCGGCGGGAATATCGGTGTCGCGCCAGATCCACAGCGTCCACAGGCTCAGCACCGTCAGCGCGAGGATACGCCCGATCCAGTTGGTTTTCGATACCTGGTCTGGAACATGTAACAGCAGGGCACCGATGCCGGCGCGTTCATGGCTCGTGAGGCTCGTTGTTACCAGGGCATCCGAGCCGGCGTTGTCGGCCGCGCGTCGCGGCCGCTGCGGTGCCGCGCCGAACTTGGCCAGGATCAACCCGCAGGCCGGGCAGGCTGCCGGAGCCGACTGGTTTGCCGGCAGCGGCGCGTGGCCGCACTTCGGGCAGGCGCTGAAATTCACGCGGCGCGTGCGCCTTTGTGCAACGCCTGCACGGCGGCATTGGCGCGCAGCAACAGCATGGCGACGATGACGATGTTGACGAGGTTCCAGGCGATGCCGTTGTAGAAGGCCGCGCGGTAAGAGCCGGTCCAGTCGAAAATCGCCCCCGACAGCCAGCCGCCCAGCGCCATGCCCGAGAGCGTGGCCATCAATACCGTGCCGACGCGCGCGCCGACCTCGGCCGTGGCGAAGTACTCGCGCACGATCAGGGCGTAGGCCGGGATGATGCCGCCTTGCGACAGGCCGAAAAACGCCGACACCACATATAGCGACGCGAGCCCGTCAAACGGCAGGAACAGCAACAAGCCGATACATTGCAGCACCGAGCCGGTGAGCAGCGTGCGCAATCCGCCGATGCGATCCGAGAGCGCGCCAAAGAACAGCCGGCTGGCGATGCCGCACACCAGCATCAGGGACAGCATTTCGGCGCCGCGCGCTGCGCCGAAACCGAGGTCGCTGCAATAGGCGACGATATGCACCTGCGGCATGCCCATGGCGACGCAACAGGCGAGGCCGGCTACCGACAGCAGTATCAGCAGCGTCGCCGGTGCCATGCCGAGCGGCCGTTCGCCGCCGGTCAAGCCGCCCGCGGCCTGATTTGTGACCGGCGCCGGTGCCTGCGGCGGGCGCCTTGCCAGCATCAGCGACAGCGGCAGCATCGCGACAACGCAGGCGATGCCGACGCCGATGTAGGTGTCGCGCCAGCCGGCGCTTTGCACGAAGTGCTGCACCAGAGGCGGCCACAGCGCGCCCGACAGAAACATGCCGCTGGTGCAGATCGCCACGGCGATGCCGCGGCGGCGCGTGAACCACATCGAGGTGTCGGCAACCAGTGGCGCGAACGACGCCGAGGCGCCGAGCAAGCCGATCAGCACGCCAGAGGCGAGGCTGAACTGCCACAGCGACGCGGCGTGGCCGGCGGCGACAAAGCCCGTGCCTATGCCCAGCGCACCGACCAGAATCGTCACCATCACGCCGAAGCGGTCGGTGATGCGTCCCATCAGCACGCCGCCGATGCCAAAGCCGACCATGGTCATGGTGTAGGGCAGCGAGGCATCGCCGCGCGCCACGGCGAATTCGGCCTGCACCGCCGGCAGCACCACCGCGACGCTGTACATGCCGGCGCAGCCCAGCGTCATCAACGCCAGCGATGCGGCGAGCCGGTACCAGGCGTAGGCCGACTCTGTTTGCTGTTCGCTGGTACCGGCGCCCGCCACGGCCCTGCCTATGCGCGTGGCGCCAGCGGCAGTGCCGCATCGGGCAGCACGTTGTGCGCGTTCACCGTCATCGCCACCATGCTGTAGTAGCCGACGATGGCGGTGAGTTCAACCACGCCCGCGGTACCGAGCAGCGCATGTGTGCGGCTGTGCTGTATTTCGCTGACGGTGCCGTGCTCGGCCAGCGCGGCGCTGTATTCGAACACCGCCGCCTCGTCGTCCTTGTCAAACACCGGTGCGCGGTTGTCGCGTATGGCCTCGACAATGGCGTTGGCGAGGCCGCCCTGCAAAGCCGGCGCGACATGGGTGTGAAAGACAAATTGCGCCGTCCAGCGCCGCGCCGTCACCAGTATCGCCAGCTCCGACAGGCGCAGTGGCAGCGAGGTGCCGTTGCGCAGCAGGTCGCCCATGGCGCGCCACTTGTCGGCGAGGTCGGCGTTGTGCAGGATGGCGCGCGTGGGTCCGCGTATCGGGCCGTTGGGGCCGCCCGAGGCCCTGGCGTAGGCAAGGCGTTGTGCGTCGGTCATGGTCTCGAGCGGAAAAAGCCGGATCCGTGGCATGTTCTGTTTTGTCATTTCTGTGGCGTTCCCGATGTAAAAAAAACGGCGGCACGGCAGCCGTTTTTTTTGTTGCTGCGGCCGGTCAGGCTGTGGTCGTTTTGGCGCTGATGGGCGCGCGCGGAAGGCGCCGCTCGCCCGGTTCGATGATGAAGCTGTGTTCGAGCGAATACCAGGGCTCCGTCACGTCGGCGGCCGGCGCCGGCGTGTTCTCCATCCGCTTGTAGTGGCCGATCAGTGCCTTGGTCACGCCGAACTGGCTGTCCGTCTCAAGGTAGGGGTCGTCGTTGCTGTAGACCTGCGAAGCAATGGTCTTGTAGCCCTGCTTGTCGATCAGAAAGTGCAGGTGGGCGGGGCGCATGTTATGACGATTCTGTGCCCCGAGCAGCACGCCGTTGGGGCCGGTGATGGGGACCGGGTAGCCCGCCGGCTTGACGCTGCGGAAGCTGAACTCGCCGCTGGCATCGGTGGTGAACTTGCCGCGCAGGTTCATTTCGGCCTGCGTCGTGTCCTGGTTTTCGTAGAGGCCGACAGTGGACGAATGCCAGACATCAACATCGGCGCCGGCGACCGGTTCGCCTGCGGCGTCGCGCACCCAGCCCTTGAAGAACAGCGCCGGTCCGGGTGTCGGCGAGCGCAGCAGCGAGCCGCCGTTTTCGGTGCGCGGCGAATCCGCGCGCCAGAACGGGCCGAGGTTGTTGGCCTGGGTCTCACGCGTGCCGTTGGCACCGTTGTTGAGAAGGCAGATCAGGTTGGATACGCCGAGGGCGCCGGCGATCAACATGGCCTCGTTGTGGCTTGCACTGGTTTTCTGTCCGATGGCGTTGATGAGGCCCACCGCCTGCTCAAACTCGCGCTCGGTCATTTTGACTTCGCGCACAAAGCCGTGCAGATGGCGTACCAGCGATTCGAGGATCTGCTTGGTGCGCGGATCGGGGGTGCGGTGCATTTCTTCCAGTACGGCCTTGGTGACGTCTTCCTGTGTTTCGATGATCATTTGGGTGTTCCTGCCGTTGAAGCGGCGTGTTGCCGCGACGCGTATGCTACGCCTGCATGGCAGGTTTCGCCATGCCCTTACGAACCCATTGCCCTTACGAACCCATGAAAAATTTCACGCCGACCAAGGAGACGGCGGGTACGTAGGTGATGATGATCAGCGCGATCAGATAGAGTCCGACAAAGGGAATGATGCCGCGGTAGATGGTCTTGAGCGGCAGGCCGAGCGCGGACTGCGCGACGAATATGTTGATGCCAAAGGGTGGATGGAAAAGCCCAATCGCCAGGTTGACCATCACCACGATGCCGAAATGCACGGTGTCGATGCCGGCGGCCTTGACGATGGGTATGAGCAGCGGCGTCAGGATCAGGATCGCCGAGAGCGGGTCGATTACGCAGCCGACAACAAGCAACAATACGTTGAGCGATGCCAGAATCATCCATTGCGACAGATGCAGGGACTCTATCCATTCCACCAGCAGTGCCGGCACCTGGTTGACCGTGAGCAGCCAGGCATAGACGCTGGCACATGCAAGGATAATAAGGATTTGCGAGGTAAAAAACACTGTTGACGTGGCGGCCTCGACGACCGTCTTCCAAGGTATGTCGCGGTAGATGACGCAGGTGACGAAGGCGGCATAGACACAGGCGACGCCGGCCGCCTCGGTTGGCGAAAAAACGCCGCCGTAGATCCCGCCCAGTATGATGACCGGCGCGCCGAGTGCCCAGCTGCCTCGCAGCAGCGCGGCAAAAAACCTCCTGGCCGAAAACGCCTCGGTGGTGCCTAGCTTGTGCTTTCTAGCGTACCAGGCGACATAGACGGCGATGATGCCGGCGATCAGCAGGCCGGGAATGATGCCGGCCGCATACAGGCGTGGGATGGACTCCTGAGCTGCCGCGCCGTACACGATCATTGGGATGCTGGGCGGGATGATGATGTCGATCGCTCCCACGCTGGTGATCAGGCCGGCGGAGAAGGTCGCGGGGTAGCCGGCGCGATTCATCGCCGGCAGCATGATTTTGCCGATAGTCGCAACGGTGGCGGCGCTGGCACCGGATATCGCGCCGAAAATGGCCGAAGTTCCGACCGTGGTCAAACCAAGGCTGCCGCGCCTGGCGCCGATGCCTGCCTGGACCACGTCGACGATGCGTTTGGCGACGGTGCCGCGCCCCATCAATTCCCCGGCGTACAGGAAAAAGGGGATGGCCAGCAACGGGAACGTGTTGATGGCTCCAAACATGGTCTGATGCAAAGCCGCGAGCGGGATGTTCATGAAAATCACAAGCGTCACGGTCGCTGCACTTAGCAGCGTCAGATAGATTGGAAAGCCGAGCAGCAGCAGCAGAAGCGGTATCACGCCAAGCGCGAAGCTCATCGCGAATCCTCGTACCGGCGCTCAGCGCGCTTGATGCCCACAAGCGCCAGAAGGCCGATGAGGGCGATCAGTGCAAAGCCGGCCGCGAGCGCGCTGTGCGGGAAAAGCATGGGGATTTCCGCCGCTTCGCTATTGCGTCTTATTGCGAACATCCCAGCTGCGTATTTGCAGGAGTGATACGCGGCAAATCCCGCAAGGCAGGCGACCAACAGTCGTTCGATGCCGCGTAACGCGCGGGCGAACTTTGGAGGCAGGTAGTCAACCAGTGCGTCCATGCGCAGGTGCCTGTCCTGCCAGGACACCACCGCCGCGCCGAGGAAGGTTATCCAGATCACGATGAAGATCTGCATCTCGTCGGCGCCAAGTATCGCCTTCCCCAGCAGGTAACGGGCGGTCACGTTGGCGAAATTGAGCAGCACCGCCGCGATGAGGGCTAGTGCGAGCGCCAGCGCGCAATAGTGCATCAGTCGCTCGACTGCCTCCGCGATGCGGTCTTTCACTTGCGGTACTTTTTTGAAGCGATGGTCAGCGCCTCGTAGTCGGCCTTAATTTGCGGGTTGGCATTGACGACCGGCAGCATGGACGAAGTGACGTCCTCGATGAAGCGTTTTTGCTCGGCTGGCGCGAGGCTGACATTGGCGCCGCCATTCTTCTCCCACAATTTGCGCGAACGCTCGATGTCGGCGGCGCCCCAGACGGCGGCTGCCGTGTCGGCCTTGCGCGCCTCCTCCCACAAGGCGCTCTGCAGCGCAGGCGGCAACGAGTTGAGCCAGGCCTTGTTGATGATGGCCGAGGCGACAATGGTCCAGGTTGGCATGTACATGGCAGTTTTTGCGGTGTCGTAGTACTTGAACGCGGTCAGGATGGTGTTGCCGCTCAGCGCCGCGTCGATGGTGCCGTTTTGCAGCGCGGGCAGCACTTCGCCGAGGGTCATGGGGATGGGCAATGCACCGAGCTTTTTCATCGGCTCGATTTGCATTGGCGTGGCGAAGGTACGAACCTTGAGGCCTTTCAGGTCCCCCAGCGTGCGGATCGGCTTCTTTGCCACGACCACGTACGGGCTGTGGATGAAATTGGTCAGCGGCACGACCCCCTTCGACTCGCCGAAGTTGGCCAAGCGTTTTTTCACCGCGTCATCGCTGAATATCTGCTGCCCGTGCGCGACGTCGTCGAAAATTCCGACCGCGTCGAATATCTGATAGCGCGGTTCAATTCCGACCAGGAAGCCGCTCGAAACGAAGGCGACCTCGATGGTGCCGAGCACGACGCCGTCAACACTTTGTGACATCGATCCAAGCTGGCTGCCAGGATAGAGTTCGACCTTGACCTTGCCGCCCGCGCGCGCCTCGAACCCCGTCTTGAAGGCCTTCATCCACTCGACGTTGATATCGCCCACGGTAGGTGTGGAAATTTTCATCACATACTGGCCATACGCGGCGGTGACAAGACCGAGCGCTGCCGCTACGGCGAAAATGAACCTCATACAATGTGTCATAACAATCTCCATAATGTAGTTACCTCCGTTTATTGTCTTTCGCCTTGGCGGGCCTAGCCCGGGTGACGATTTGTTGTCCGACCGCTCTCTTCTTGGTTGTGAATCGGCTCGTTTACCGCGTCGGTGGCGTGCGCCGACCGGACGCGCCCGGGGCTAGCGACGCATCCGAGTATTCCCTGCGCGACAAAGGGCACGAGGTGATCGAGCACCACTTCAACGTTTGAGACCCGGCAGGCGCCCTTGGATATTTTCTCGATACGCCCGTTATTGGCCATGGTTTGGACCAGTGTGCCGATGGTGAAGTGGTATGCCCAATGCAGGTCCGCGTGCGATGCTTGGGGCAAGGCCAGTGAAAGCGCCTCGATGAAGCGGCTTGCAACCTTGTCGAAAATCAGGCCGATGATTTCGCGACGCTTTCCATTGGGGTCAATTATTTCGTGCGCAATCATCCGGGCGAAATGGATACCTCCCATGGCGGCGTCGTTCCTGAGGCGGATGTTGGGGCCGACAAGCGCACGCACGACGCCCGTAAGGTCGGGGCGCCCGCGAGCGGCTTGCATCACCCGGTCGAGTTCCTCGATGCGGTGCTTGTTCAGCACCTCCCCACGCCGCAGGAACACGGCGCGGTAAAGGCCGAGCTTGGAGCCAAAGTGATAGTTGATCATCGCCAGGTTGGCCTTGGCGCGGGCGCATATGTCTCGCGCCGCTGCGTTTTCGTAGCCGTTCTCGGCGAAGACGCGCTCGGCAGCGAGCAACAGGCGCCGCCGTGTCGCCTCGGCGGCCTGGGCGCGCTTGTTGAGTCCCGCTTTTACCTCCTGGCTATTGGGCTTGGACATGTATTCCGTGCGTGGTGTGGAACCCCGGCAGTTGCCAATAGGCCTAGTTTGTGATTAACTATATTTCACTGAACCGATGTTCAATGAAATATATCACAAAGTTTTGCCGGTGTGGCAAGAGTGTTCACAAGCCCATGCCGGGCCTGTGGCAGATGTCGGATATACAACCCGCATATAGGAGAATTTCAACATGAAATCAAGGCACGGATGGAAAATCCCATCCGAAAACGACGAGTTGACGCACGTCGAAGCTGGGTCGCCGATGGGGGAACTGCTGCGCCGCTACTGGCAGCCTGTCGCACTGTCCACTGAGGTGCGCGATCTCCCGAAAAAGGTGCGCATCATGTGCGAGGACCTAGTTGTGTTCCGCACTAAGGAGGGTGAAATCGGCTGCCTGGAGCAGCATTGCAGCCATCGGGGCACCTCGCTCGAATGGGCCCGTGTCGAACAGAACGGACTGCGCTGTTGCTACCACGGGTGGCTTTATGCGCCAGACGGCAAGGTGGTGGAAATGTCGTGCGAGACTCAGGCATTTTGCGACAGCATGAACGTCGAGCACCCGGCCTATCCCGCCGTAGAGTTCGGCGGGCTGGTGTTCATCTACATGGGGCCCTTGGAGAAGAAGCCCCTGTTCCCGATGTACGACATTTTTGATACACGGTATCGCAAAGATGTCGAGATCCGGGGCATGCAGCTATGGGAGGGGCAGGGCATCGGCTACGTGCAGGACTGCAACTGGATGCAACATCACGAAAATGTCCTTGATCCCTGGCATCTGCTGATCCTGCACCAGAAAATCAGCGGCGACCAGTTCAACGGCGCGCTGATGCAGGGCGAGTCCAAGATCAGTTTCGAAACAACGACGCTCGGTGTGCGCTACAAGGTGGTCAAGGATCTGCCCAACGGGAACCGCTTGGAGCGCTACGCCGAGTGCGTCATACCGAATATATTCCTGGTCCCGAACATTCACGAATCGGGAACAGTTCCTAAGGAACGGGACAGAGCAACCGAAGTGTCCTGGACGGTCCCGGTGGACAACGAACATCTGACTGCGTTCAGCTTGGTCTCCTGGCCGCTTGAGAACGGCACGCCCCGCGAAAATTGGAAACCCGGTACAGACGTACGCATCGATGTGCGGCCAGCCTCGGCCACCTCGAGATCATACGAGGAACGGCAGCGCCGTCCAGACGACAAGGAAGCGCAGGAGGGGCAGCGCCCGATTGCCATACATGCATTGGAGAATTTGGGGCATTCGGACCGCGGCATCACCCTGCAGCGGCGCATTTTTAAAGAGCAACTGGTACGCATGCGGGATGGCAAAGATCCGATGAACGTAGTTCGGGATGAATCCCAAAACCACAAAATAGAAACTCACGCCTGGAATACGGTTCTGGCTCCCGCGACCACGCCTGCTTAGTGAGGTAAGGAGAGGCGGCAGGGACGGCTGTCGAACGGTGCTCGGGGCAAGGCGGTCGGCTGCGCCGACGCCGTCGAATCCTCGGAAGTCGTCGACCTGCTGTTAATTGCGGCGGAACGCGTCGCGCTTGGCGATTTGGGGCCCGACGATGATCGCGCTGAGACGAGCTCTTTGAAGTCGGGCGAGTCCCAAGTTGGGAACATCGCTCCTTTGGCCGGCCAATGCGCTGTCTCCGCAGTGCCGCGCCACGGCATAGCGCGGCCTGATCAGTCGTTGGTGATCGCGGCGGCCTTGATCAGGTGCGCGTATTTTGCGAGCTGGGCACGGGTGACGGTGTTGAGTTCCGCGGGCGAGCTGCCGCGCAGGGTCAAGCCCAGCGATGTTAGCTTTTCACGCACGTCCGGGTCGGCGAAGGCTTTGACCACCTCGGCGTTGAGGCGCGCGACAATTTCTTTCGGCGTGCCGGCCGGCGCGGTGATGGCGAAAAAGGAATTGAACTCGAAGCCTGGCAGGCCCGACTCGGACAGCGCGGGCGCGCCGGGGAAGGCGGCAAGGCGTGACTTGGTGCCGACCCCGAGCAGGCGCAGATTGCCGCCGCGAATAAGCGCCGCCACGGTGCCCAGTCCCTGCATGGTCACCGGCACCTGGCCCGAGGCGACATCGAGCGCCGCCTGCGTCGCGCCCTTGTAGGAGATGTGCGTCATCCGTATGCCGGCGGTGCTAGTGTAGTGCTTCATATTTAATGTAACTAAACGCAACTCGTCGAGTCCAACTATTATCAGCTT